>Ga0155552_103_pt1 | contig 234017 bp, 241 predicted proteins | sample RifCSPhighO2_12_FD_107209 | JGI IMG/M metagenome (GOLD analysis project Ga0155552, IMG submission 107209) | Gammaproteobacteria bacterium RIFCSPHIGHO2_12_FULL_36_30 | reverse complement strand
ATAGGCTTAGACGCTCCTCACACAACATTACATAACAACAGAACGCTCGCTAGTTCAGATGATTCTTTAAAGAATGCGAAACGCCGAATAATTGATAAGTCACATAACTGTAATACGAAATGTACACTGATTGCAATTCTAAAAACATCTGTTACGATTATCCAATGACAAAATTCCCTGAAAATCATGCTTATTACGAAATCGTTAATAATTTATTAGCGCGATTGGATTATATTCGTATTCAACCTGAAACGATTTTGATTGTGGGATTTGAAATGGAATGTGTTGTAAAAAAATTACAAGAACGATATCCATCTGCGCAAATAAAAAATATTATTGATTTAAAATTATTGGATCAATTGGAAAATAATTCCCATGATTTTATTTTTTCCCATTTTTCATTATTAAATGCGCGCGAGCCGTTGTATTTAGTGCAGCAATTTTGGCGTATTTTGCGTGAAGAGGGATTGTTGTTGTTGACGAGTTTAGGGCCAGATAGTTTTTTTGAATTGCGTGAAAGTTCGTCTGATTTTCTCGCAACAAATTTTGTTGATATGCACCATGTTGGTGATTGGTTGCGACAATTACATTTTTCAGATCCAGTTGTGGATCGTGAAGAAATAATTATTGCTTATGATAACACTGATTTATTATTGGAAGATTTAAAAATAATTAATTCGATTGATAAAAATAAATGGCAAGCGATATTACCTCATTACGAAAAATATAAAACAGAAAATTATTTTCCTGTCACATTAGAAATAATTTATGGACATGGATGGAAAATAAAAATACCTGAAAATGATGATGAATCGTTTGATGAGGTTTTCATTCGTGTAGATTCAATTAAGCTTTCAAAAGCACCATAATCGCGCCGGTTCCACCCTGATTATTCTTCGCAGAATGAAATGCCAAAACACGCGGATGTGCGCGCAAATAATTATTTAATAAATTTTTCAAAACAGGTTTATTACCAACAGAAAGAAAACCTTTTCCGTGAATAATACATACTGTACGGAAATTTTTTTGCTGGCAGTGCTGTAAAAAATTTTCCACTGCGTGCAGCGCTTCATCTGTTGTGTGTTTGTGTAAATCTAATGTTGCTTCAGTTCGCATTTTTCCTTGTTTTAATTGCGTGAATTTTTTATTTTGCAAACCTGATCCAGAAAAAGAAATAATCGTATCGCCAGCAATTTCTGGTTGTGATGAATCCAAAAAAAATGTCGATTTTTTTTCTACAAAATCTTTTTGTAATTTTATTTGCACGGGTTTGTAAATTTTTTGTGTTGTTTCTGGTGCATCGAATTTATTGTGTGGTTTAACATGTGCAACCGCATCACGAAATAATTTTTTTTCTTCATCAGAAATGTCAGATAATTTTTTCGTCATGCAGCAAAAACTTCGTGTGTCGCGTGACATTTTTCATCGTAACTTTGAATTGATTGTGCAATTCCTTTTGCATCTAATCCACAATTACTAAGCATTTGATCTGGATTTCCATGATCAATAAATATATCAGGCAAGCCTAAATGTAATATTTTTGGATTTAGATGATGAGATGATAAACATTCTGCAACAGCAGATCCCGCGCCACCCATAATTGCATTTTCTTCAATGGTAACGAGTAATTCATGTGTTTTTTCCATTGCAAGAATACAATTTTCATCAATTGGTTTTACAAATCGCATATTGATAACGGTTGCATTTAATAATTCTGCAGCTTGCAGCGCAGGTTTTAATAAACTTCCAAATACTAATAATGCAATTCGTTTTCCTTGACGAACAGAAATTGCTTTTCCAATTGGAATGCTCGTTAATGCTTTTTCAACATTAACTCCCGTTCCAGTTCCACGCGGATATCGAACAGCAGCAGGACCTTTGTAATAGAAAGCCGTCGTTAACATTTGACGACATTCATTTTCATCCGTTGGCGCCATTACAATGATGTTGGGAATGCAGCGTAAATAACTTAAATCAAAACTGCCCGCATGTGTTGGACCATCTGATCCCACTAATCCTGCGCGATCAATACCAAAAGTAACATCTAAATTTTGCAGCGCGACATCATGAATTAATTGATCGTATGCGCGTTGTAAAAATGTCGAATAAATTGCAACGACAGGTTTTTTATTTTCACACGCTAAACCTGCTGCAAAAGTGAGTGCGTGTTGTTCTGCAATTCCAACATCAAAATAACGATCGGGAAATTTTTTTGCAAAATCAACCATGCCAGAACCTTCGCGCATTGCAGGCGTAATGCCAATTAATTGTGAATCAGCAGCTGCCATATCACATAACCAATCACCAAAAATATCTGAGTAAGTTGGTTTTTTCACAGAAGAAGTGGTTTGTGACGCCTTTGAATAAAACCCTGGTTTTACAGCATGAAAATCAATTTGCGCAGCTTCGGCCGGCGCATAACCTTTTCCTTTCGTTGTAATAATATGTAATAATTTTGCGCCGTGTAATGATTTTAATGTGCGTAATGTTTTTATTAATATCGGTAAATCATGCCCATCAATCGGGCCAATATAATTAAATCCAAGCTCATCAAATAATGCGCCAGGTACAATCATATTTTTTAAATGCGATTCTGTTTTTTTAACTAAACGTGAGACGTGTGGAATTTTCGAGAGAATTTTTTTGCTGCGTTCGCGTAATGTTGCGTATGTTTTTCCCGATAAAATACGTCCTAAATAATGACTGAGAGCGCCGACATTTTCTGAAATAGACATTTTGTTATCATTGAGAATAACTAACATGTTGGGATTAATTCCGCCGCCATGATTTAGCGCTTCGAAAGCTTGCCCACCAGTTAAACCGCCATCACCAATAATTGCGATGACTTTGCGATCTTGTTCGCTTAATTTTGCAGCGGTTGCCATTCCAAGTGCTGCGCCGATAGAAGTGCTGGAATGTCCAGTGCCAAAACAATCATATTCACTTTCACCGCGTTTTGGAAATGGCGCTAATCCATTCGCTTGTCTGACGGTATGAATTTGATCGCGACGTCCAGTCAAAATTTTATGTGGATAAGCTTGATGACCAACATCCCAAACAAGTCGATCTTCAGGTGTGTTATACACATAATGCAGCGCAATCGTTAATTCAATTGTTCCTAAATTCGCGCCGAAATGTCCACCACATTGATCTAACCGATCAACTAAATAATCTCGCAATTCTTTTGCAAGCGCTGGCAATTGTTCTTCCGGTAATTGACGCAGGTCTTGCGGATCATTGATTTTACTGAGCAAGGGAAATGCATTTGTTGCGGTGGTCATCCGTAAAAAGCCTGTGTTTGACGTTAAAAAAGCACATTATAGCGACTATTATTCATAAATGTTAGGAAATTTTCATTTGAGTAAAACATTGTTTTAATGCGTAAAGTTTGGCAAGATATTCTGTGCCTTTTTCGCAGCTGCTAATTGGAGATAAAAAATGCGTCGCTTTATCAAATTTTCATTGATCATCGTGATTATAGCGGGCATTTATTTATTATTGCCATTTTCATTTGGAATTATGGCGCAACGCTACAGCACTACTTTCTTTCAAAATGAAAATAAAACATTGGGCGATGTGTTAGGTATTCAATTGAATTTAACAAATTATCATCGTGGCTGGTTTCACTCTACAGCGACGATACAAGTAGAGCAGAAAACATCGAGCGGTGATTTTGAAATATTAAATACAATTCCCATCGTCATTACACATGGTCCATCATATCGCTTTGCAAATCGTTTGTTGACTGGTTTTGGCATGATCACTGCAGATAATTTTCAACTAACAAAAGATTCACCATTTGAATTATCATTTCGAGAAAATGTGGGATTTGGTGGTGAACGTGGCGCATTTATTTTGGTTACAAAAAAACAAGCTGGCGCTGATAATGATCTGCAAATAGGCTCATTGGTTTTGCATATGCAAAGCAATGTAAAAGCCGATCATTTTTTATTTCGCCTTGTTGGAAATAATGTGCAATATCAAAATCCAGCGAAATCAATTTCGGCCGGCGTTCAACAATTAACATCGACTTTAGAAGCGAATTATTTAGGCGAACGAAACTGGCAATTAATATTAGGACTTGGTCTTCATCAAGATCAATTAACTGCTGCATTACCTGACGGCGCGTTGACGTCAGTGACAGCGAACGCTGATGCTATTGATATTAGCGGTGTGCATTTTGATACACAAAAAATAGCGAAATTATTAGAAGAAGTGATTGTATTGAAACAAGCATCTGATGCGAAAGCAGCAGCGAAACCAACAGCGTGGATGGCAGTATTTCAGCATTTTTTAACAGAAATGATTCGTAACGACACGTGGGCAAATATTACAGGCTTGTCAATCACAACACCCATGGGTCAGTTGCAAGGGCATTACGATGTGAGTTTCCCAACGTTACCGGTGGAGCACGATTATTTTGATGTTGCCACTCATAATGTCAGCACATTACAATTTGCTGTGCCGAGTTGGACATATGCTGATGAAAAAACCAATAAAACATTTTCACTAAAAGCACTGCAATACAACGAATATAATAATACAGTTTTCGCAAGACATTCAAAATTGATAATTGATAAATTGGACGTGCAAAATACGCATCCAGCAAATGATTCTGAATTTTCTGCCACTGGATTTTCTTATCAAAGTGCATTGAATGGCGATGTAAGTAACTTATCTCAAACAATGCAATGGCAACTTGGAAAATTATGTTTTTCGAATAAATGTTTTCAGAAAATAAATGGTGAACTTGAATTTCTAGGAATGAATTATACTGCATTTCGTGGTATTGCAGCAGCTACGCAAAAAGTTGTGCAATATAATCCAGATCAATCCGCACCGATTGCAGAACGTTGGATGAATTTAGCAAATGCATATGCGCAATTAATTTCACCACAAACAAAAGTGATTATCACGCATGATATGAATACACCAGAAGGCGAAATGAAATTACACGGTGAATTGTCATGGCCAAATTTAGATGTAACCGCAACAACTGCGCCGACGTTAATTGGCGATATGCATCAAGCATCTTATGAATTACATTTATTATTTCCAGCTAATTATGTTGATACTTTTTTAAGTGAACAAGCGGCGTTGTCTGTTACGCCAGATACATCAAAAATGACACCGACAACAGTTGCAAGTGCAAAAACTGAGCCGCCATTTGAAGAACAAGCAGCGAAATTTTTGCAATATGCATTATCACAAGGTTATTTAAAAAAAGTGGGCAGTGCTTATGTGATGGATTTGACCGGAAATGGTGATGTAGTGACGATCAATGGCGTTGCTTGGAAAGTGCCGGGATAATCTTCGTCTAAAAACAAAATACCCGGTTCTTCTTAATTACTTCTCGAAATTAAATTATTGCATAGCAATTCAAGCTGCGACGTGTCTTGCAATAGCGATTTTAATAATGTCATCGCTTCTTGTATCAGCGCGTGAATTTTTTGTCGCGTTGCATCAACGCCGAGCAAAATTGCGTATGTCGCTTTTTCGTGTTTTGCATCTTGACCCGTATTTTTACCGAGATTTTTGCTGTTTCCAGTTACATCAAGTAAATCATCTTGCAATTGAAATGCTAAACCGATTCGATTTGAAAATTGATCTAATGTTTTTAAAATAGATTCATTTTCACATCCCGCACCCAATGCGCCAATTGTAACGCTCGCACTAATTAAAGCACCGGTTTTTAAATGATGAATATGTTCTAATTCACACGCAGATAATTTTTTTCCTTCTGCCAACAAATCGAGAGATTGACCAGCAGCCATTCCAGACAAACCAGCATGTGTCGCGACCACTTGAATTATTTTTAATTGGGTCGACGCTGAAATACTTGATGGTTTTGATAGTAATTCAAAAGCTAATGCATGTAACGCATCGCCTGCTAAAATAGCAGTTGCCTCACCAAATGCAATATGACAAGTTGGTTTGCCGCGACGTAAGTTGTCATCATCCATCGCGGGTAAATCATCGTGAATTAACGAATAACAATGAATACACTCAATTGCCGCGGCAATTAAATCAAGATCAGGTGTAATTTTTCCAAAACAAGCGGCTGTTGCATATACAAATATCGGACGCAATCGTTTTCCACCATTTAATGCAGAATACGCCATTGCTTTTTGAAGAAACGGAGCATGATTTGTCGAGAAAATAGCTTGTTTTAGCGTATTTTCTACGCGTTCGCGATAATTATTCATCATGATTAAAATCAGTGAGCGATGTTTTACCTGTTTTTTCCGTTAAAATTTGTATTTTTTGTTCCGCTGTATTTAGTGTTTGTTGACAATGTCGAATGAGTGCAATTCCTTCTTCAAAACAGCTGAGCGATGCCTCCAAGCTGAGCTGTCCAGTTTCCATTTTTTCAATTAACTGATTTAAGTGGGTTAGTGATTTTTCAAAATCAGCTGGCGCAGTTTTTTTTGTTTTGCGAGTAGTAGACATGATTTAACTCGTTTGAAAAATACGTATTTTGAATCGTCAGTGTACTGATTCTTGTTTGGGCATGCAATCGTATAACAAGATTCTACTTATTTTGTGTATTTTTTACAGATTCTTGTTGTCAGAAGCATATAAGCAAGATATATTTTGTAGTTGCTGAGTGGTCAGGCTTTTCGTGGCCGTTGTTGCGAAAAAGTCTTATCGCTAGGTAATTAAAATCAACGGGCTACTATGTGTTGACACATGGTGGTTTTTCTTTATTTATAGATGGAGTACTCGGATGAAAAGTAATTTTAAAAAAGCGCTTGTAGTTATTTTGGCAAGCTTGTTTGTAACCAGTGTGTTTGCTGCAAATGCAACAACTTCAACAACAGCTGCACCTGCAAAAACAATGCATAAAAAACACATGCATAAACATTGCAAAAAAAATAGCAAAAAATGCAAAAAAATGCATAAAAAAGCTATGAAAAAAGCTGAAGTTACACCAGCAAAAACAAAAGCGTAATTGTTTCTGTTTATTGAGCGCCAAATATGTTTGTTTGGCGCTTTCTTTTTTAAACCACCTTATTTATTTTAATAACTTGAACTACCAGATTGCGATGGTGCAGCAGGTTGTGTTGCAGGTGTTGTATTTGCTGGTTGTTGTGTTTGGTCCATCATTTCTTGTTTTTTCTTATCTGCAGCTGCTTGATCAGCATCAGGCGTTGTAGTAGTTGTTGTTGCAGAGTTGTCTGTATTGGTTGGCATTGCTTGCTGTGTGTCAGGTGTTGCAGTTGTTGCAGTTGTTGCAGGTTGCGTTTGCATTTGATCATTGGTTTGATCGACAGCAAATGTCAAGCTCGTTACAGCAGTTAAAGCAATAATACTTGCTCCTAGCAATAATTTTTTCATGTGTTTTTCTCCTTGAATTAACATGGGGTACTTCGCGATAGTGCAAAGTAATGCATATAATTCTATCATACCGAATGGTACAGTTTTAACGCTTTTTTATATTTAATCTTTTTTTGATGACAGCTAAGACTCGGATCGATCAAAACGCGATTATTCAGCGCTTCGCGCCCAAGTAATAAACGATATCGCAGTGGATCGCGATTAGATAAAGTTACTTCCATTTCCCAATGTTGATCGCCGATAACAAGTGTTGTCACAATGACGTAACGATGTTCAATATGTCCACTAGAACTCATGATATGTCTTTCATCGATCAATGGCGCAATGCATGATATTAATGTTTTTTCATTACGTTGTAATGGATGAATTTCAAATCGCACATATTTTTTTTTATTTTTTCTAACACGTTTAATATTAAATGCATGTAATGCAGATGTTTTTGCACCAGTGTCAATTTTTGCTTTAATTGCAGGAATATGTAAATTCGGCAACGCACACCATTCGTCGCGACCAATGAGCAATCTATTTCGTAATTTTAATTTTGCGTTTCCCGTCATCTTCGTTTCAACCCTGATAACGACTACGTGGTCCTATTGGTTTTGCATTTTTTTCAATATGTTTGATGATCGAACTCGCAATATCTTTTTGTGTTGCCGTTTCAATTCCTTCTAATCCAGGCGAAGAATTAATTTCTAAAATAAGTGGCCCGCGTTTTGAGCGAATTAAATCAACACCTGCCATACCCAATCCCATTATTTTTGCGGCTTTAATTGCAGCTTCGCGTTCTGCTTTATTAATGCGAACATGTTCTGCGGTGCCACCACGATGAATGTTTGCGCGAAATTCTCCGGGCGCAGCGATGCGTTGCATTGCAGCAACTACTTTATCACCAACAACAAAACATCTAATATCCGAGCCTTTTGATTCGGCAATATATTCCTGCAAAATAATATTTGCATTTAAGCCGCGTAAAGTTTGCGTTACACTTTCAGCTGCTTTTCGTGTTTCTGCTAATACAACACCTACGCCTTGCGTGCCTTCAACTAATTTAATAATTAATGGCGGCCCGCCAACTAAATCAATTAAGTCATTAATATCGCTTGCCGCATGCGCGAAACCAGTTGCAGGCATATTCACGCCTTTCATTACGAGTAATTGTTGTGAGCGTAATTTATCGCGTGAACGAGTAATTGCTAATGATGAATTAATGCTATATGTACCCATCGTTTCAAATTGTCTTAAAATAGCAGTGCCGTAAAATGTGCGGTTTGCGCCGATGCGCGGAATGATTGCATCAAACCCTTCGAGAATATGGCCTTTATATTGAATTGAAGGTTGTTCAGCAGTGATATTCATATAACATCTGAGATAATCAATCACTTGTACTTCATGCCCACGTGCGTGTGCTGCTTCAACCAACCGATGGGTTGAATATAACTTCTTGTTTCTTGATAAAATGGCTATTTTCAAGGGCAAATTCCTAGTGCTGAAGTTTCGGTAAATATAGCACGAAATTGGCGGAAAGCTATTTGCGTTTATGTGTTTTTGATTTGGCAAAACTGTATTACAATCACTTACCTTTACAACCGAAAGTACTGAAATATGAGTTCTGAATTTTCCGTTACACGCGAAGAATTTAAAACGCTCGCCATTGTTGTTGTGCTTGGTATTTGTAGCAATTTAGGTATTGATATTCATTTAGCGTCGATGCCGCATATCATGAGTTTTATGCATACCAATCAGCAAAAAATACAACAATCTGTCTCTATTTTTTTATTGGGAATGGGATTAAGTCTTTTGTTTTACGGACCAATGTCAGATCGTTTTGGTCGAAAACCTGCGGTAATATTGGGACTCAGCATCGCAGTTATTGCAAGTTTTAGCGCTGCTTTTACGACTAATATTAATTCTTTTTTGTTAACACGATTCTTTCAAGGTGTCGGATCCGGTGTTTGCATTGGATTGGGTAGAACAATTATTGCTGATATTTTACAAGGCGATCGATTCGCCGTGATTGGTTCTTATTTTAATATGTTTATTAATATTTCTCCGTTATTTGCGCCAGCAATGGGTGGTTATATTCAACATTGGTTTGATTGGCAGGCAAATTTTATTACGTTGGGTGCTATTTTAACTTTCACAGTTTTGCTATACGCATTTTTTTGCCCCGAAACAAATAAATTTAAAAATCCAAAAGCGTGTAATCCAAAAATTATTTTTCACAATTATAAAAGTTTATTAACACACCGTGTTTTTGTTGGTTGCACTTTTATGACGGGAATTGCAGTTGCTGTTGGAATGGTTTACGCAACATTAAGTTCGTTTATTTTTCAAATTCAATTTCATTTATCGCCTGTGATGTATGGTTGGCTAACTGCAATTGCGGGACTTGCTAATTTTGTTGGACGAATTTTCAATACGATGTGCATCAAAAGAATGGGTAGTCAAAAAACATTACTGAGTGGCTTCTTTTTACTTATTTTTGCTGGAATTTTATTAATTACATTTATTTTAATTAAAGAAGTCGGCATTTTAATTATTATGATTTCTGTATTTTTTACGATGTTTTCGCAATCTTTTGTAACATCCAATTGTTCGTCGAAAGCATTAAGTCCATTTCATGATAAAAGAGGTTCTGCAGGTGCGTTGTATGGAAGTTTTCAAATGCTCGCTGCATTTTTTATTAGTGGGTTTGTCGGCATGTTGGTACATGACGGTGTGGAATTATTGGCGGCAAGCTTTTTTATTTTAGGAATTATTGGCACCATGATTTACTATTATGTTTTTAAAGACTCTGCGCCGTCAAAATTAAATATATTACCAACACCGCACCAAAAATAGCTGTAAATACGCCTAATAATGTAATCAATCCACTCGTTGGTTTAAATCGATTTTCGTCAATGCGATGCATGATAATGCGATATTGCAGCAAAGCAATTAATCCGATGATTGTGCCGACACTCATAAACACAATACCAATCCCAAGCGAATCATTAGTACCTTTCATCGGTGCGTGATGTTGTATTAATAAAAATTCTCGCAATGCAATTCCAAATTTTGCCACAACAAATCCAAACACAATAATACTTAAACTTGTGCGAATCCAAGCTAAAAATGTACGTTCATTTGCAAGATGATTATTTGTATTATCCATAAATTCCCTATTTTTTCTTTCTGTAAAATGTTTTTCGCCAAGCGATAATCAATAAAAACGCTATAATTCCAAAAATATAAATACACATTTCTAATCCGTGACGAATACGTTTTGCAAATGCTAATTCTTTTTTTCCATTTTCTAGTGCACGTCTGCCATCCGCTAATTTTCTTTCACCATCGCGAATTTGTCTTGCCCCACTTGCTAATTGTGCTTCACCTGCTTTAATTTTTCTTCCGCCCGCTTGAATTTGTCTTTGTGTGTGACCTAATATCAAGCTCGCGCCTGGGACAATATCTGGGACTAAAATAGTGATTGGAGAAATCGGCGCAGTAAGCGCTTTTGCTGTATCATATTTTTGTTTTCCCTGAGCCAATTCTTTTTGTCCCGCAGCATATTTTTGCTTGCCAACTCTTAATGCATATTCACCGCGTCGATAGGCATTTTCACCTGCTGCTAATTTTTTTTCGCCGATTATAATTTGTTGATTAACGTAACGATAGCTGTATATTGAAACGCCCATTAATAAAATAAAAAAAAGTATGGTAATTATTTTTCCCACGCATAACCTCCATGATCAGCGCTATTGATTGCGTGCTACACTCCAATAAACAATCGCAGCACACAGCATCAAGATAAAATACATTAACATTAATGTTACATTATTATGTACCGTAATCAAACTGACGATAAATGAAATTAAACTCGTCAGCAAAATATTTATTAAGTACATTATTGCAGTTGCAGTTCCTGAAATATGTCGGAAAAAAGATAATCCCTTTCCCATCGACATTGGATAAATTGACCCGCATGCAAAAAACATAAGCGCACTTGCAATAACCGCAAGATAAATATTTTCTGAAAAATAAAAACCTGCAATAACAGATAATATTGTAATTGCAAGAAATAAATGAATACTGACTAATAATAAATTTTCCATCAGGAATTTTTTTAGTAATCGTCTGCAAATAAAAGTCGATACAACAAAAACGATACCTAAAATTAATGCAACGTGTCCGAAAAATACCGGAGAATAATGCAGAGTTTTTTGGATTAAAAATGGTCCTGCTGTGCTAAAGACAATCATCAAGGAATAAGTAATGCCCATTAACAAAGTCACCGCCATAAACATTCGATGATGAATTACTTCAGCAATATTTTTTTTAATAATCGCTAATTCTAATGGATGCCGATTAAAATGTGTTTCAGGAACAATAAACCAAGTGGAAATAAATCCGATTAATCCCATGATTGCTAAAAAATAAAAACCCGCTGTCCATCCAAAATAAAATTGTAAATATCCCCCAATTACAGGTCCAAAAACAGGACCAATTCCCCACATTGCGCCAATCAATGTGCCCATGCTAGTTAATTTTTCTGGCGGCAAAATATCTGTTAAAATTGCGCGCAATAAAACAGATGTTGCGCCAATTGTAAAACCTTGTAGTAAGCGACATAAAAGTAGTGCATTAATATTTTGAAAAATAATTGGAATAACACTAACAATTACAAATCCCAATAAATTAATTCGAATTAATTTTTGCCGACCCTTTGCGTCCGTTAAAAATCCAGTAAAAAAATTACCAAGCGCATAGCCCAATAAAAAAATAGCAATAATATTTTTTGCTGTCATTGATGAAACAGATAATCCACTTGAAATTGCGGGTAATGATGGTGCAATCACGTCAATTGCCATTCCAATAATTGGCATTAAGCACAACAATGTCCACACAATTTGTTTTGTGTGTTTTTCAGTTAATGTTGGAGTAAGTGTATTTTCCATAATTGCCTTCGTATTAGGTTTTTTTTACATGCATCTCACAAGCCGATACTGTCTCTGGATCAAAAAATTTTGGATCTCGCTTTAACGCATTTTTAAATAATTGCACTTGACGCGTTAGATTTTCTTTTGCAGACGCATCAGTTATTTTCTTTTGTATTGCAGATAAGATAAATAAAATTCCCATGATTTTATTGTATTGATAAATAAATGATACATCAGAAACTGGTATTGGTATTAATGCTTGATCTATTGAATCTGCGATTAACCTAAGAGAAATAACTTCACTGGAAAGTGTGCGGTGATTAGATAGGCTGCTGTGTGAACCTTGAATAAACGCTCTTGAAACACAAGTAGTTAACCACGTTGAAGTTGATTCAAATATGCTGATTAATAATGCCAACAGCGCGAAATGATTTGCATTATCAATAATTGATAAATATTGTAATAAATTATAAGCCCTATTAATTCCATCATCACCATGAAATGCACCGATAACATTTTTACTACCTTTTTCTAGCGTTTTTAAATAGTAGTTGGTTGCGGATTTTAATTTATTTTTTAATTCTCCCCATTTAAGATCAGATTCGATGGCACAAATATTTGCGCCATACAAAATGTCAGGTGGTGTTCGTCTGCGCATACTAACCTCCGTCCGAGTTAGTTACCCTTCGTTTTTAACAACCCCCATATCTATTATCATTGTAGGCATTTTCTTTCTTGGAGAACAAGCAAAAGCTAATATTCCCGCAATAATTAAGCCGAAAAGCATCACATATAATGGATTTTCCCACTTGCAAGCAAATGTGACAATAAATGGAAGTGAACCACAAACAAGCGCGGTTGTCAGATTGTATGATAATGCAACACCACTACAGCACACGCGCGTTGGAAATAATTCCGCAATGAATCCGCTGTAAACTGCATTAACCGGAGCAAAGAAAATTGCGAAACAAAAATAACTTAAAAATAATGCCCATGCAGAATGTTGATCCCATAATATTAACAATGGATAACTAAAAATAATTAATGCAAGTCCAGCATAACGAAATAATACATCACGTGTGATGCGAAAACTTAATAAACCAAACCCGAGCGTAAAGATAATTAATAAAATTAAACCAATCGTATTTATCATTAAAGTTTCTTTTAACGGATAATGAAAATATGTATTTAAAAAATGCGGCCAAAATAAAAAACAAAAAGATGAAAATGAAATCACGCTACCAATTCCAATTGCGCGCAAAACCTGCGGAAAATGATATCGAAAAACAGTTGCGATTGGTAAACGCTCAATTACTTGTGCTGTATGTTTAAAATAAATTGTTTCTTGCATCGAGCGTCGTAAATAAACACCAAAAAATGCAAGCAGCGCACCGAATAAAAATGGTAATCGCCATCCCCAACTAATTAATTGCGCATGTGAAAATACTTGATGTGTAATCATTGCAACTGCAGAGCCGAGTAAAACGCCAATACACGCAGCAGCTGATAAAATAGCTGTTGCAAATCCACGTTGTTTTTCTGTTGTATGTTCCGTAATAATTGTCACTGCAGTTGGAAATTCTCCGCCTAGCGATAAACCCTGCAAAATACGCAATAATAAAAATAATATTGGTGAGAAAATTCCCAGCGTGGCGAATCCTGGCAAAGCCGCCATCCCCAACGCTGGTAAACCCATAAAACATAATGTTAATGAAAACGGCTTTTTTCTGCCGTGTTTATCTGCCATGTGCGCAAATATCACACCACCAATCGGACGCGCTAAATATCCAATCGCAAAAATTGCAAACACTTGTAAACTCGCAATAAAATCAGAATTATTCGGAAAAAAAACTTGTTTAAACACATCAATAAAAAAAACAAAAATCATAAAATCAAATAATTCTAACACGCCGCCAATCGTACATAGCGCAATTGTTTTTTTAATAGGATTATTTTTAATTTGCTGAAACATACAGTTGATTCCGTTCTTCAGTTGAAAATTTTACCATATGTAACATAGATGGTGCAGATATTCAAATATTGCTAGAATAGGATTTTCACATCGGAGCAATTTATGGAACACACACAAAATCATCATGAAATCACCGAAATAAAGGAAACATCTATTTTTGATTATTACCCAATTTTTTTAATTGCCGCATATATTATCGCTGTTGCCGCTATCAATAATTTTCACAATGGACAAATGCAATGGCATTATTTTATGAATCAATTTATGGCTGGATTTTTTCTTGTTTTTTCTGGATTTAAATTATTTAATATTAAAGGTTTTGCAGAAGGATATGCGACGTATGATTTATTAGCAAAAAAATGGAATGGTTATGGATTTATTTATCCATTTTTTGAATTAGGTTTAGGAATTTTATATGTTGGTTTTTGGTTTCCATTAACAACACAATGGTTAACCATTATTATTATGGGGTTTTCAAGCTTAGGCGTAATAAATAGTTTACTAAAAAAACAAAATTTTCGCTGTGCATGTTTGGGTACAATTTTAAATGTACCATTATCGAGCATTACTTTAATTGAAGATTTATTAATGGTGGTGTTGGCAATTATTTCATTGTGCAATTTTTAATTTTTAGTTGAAATATGACATGATCAATTTCTTTTGGAAAAAATTCTCATCACTAACAGTACATGAACTTTATGAGATTTTATCATTGCGTGCGGAAGTATTTGTTGTTGAACAAAAATGCATATATCAAGATGCTGATGGTAAAGATGAAATTGCAATACATTTAATTGGAATTGAAAATAACAAACTTGTTGCGTATTTACGATTATTTCCACCAACAAAAAATAATCCTATTATTTTTGGTCGCGTTATTGTTGCAAAATCGGCGCGCCAAAAATCATATGGAAAAAAATTAATAGAAGAAATGTTAAATTTTTGCGACAAACATTTCCCGCAAACAAAAATAAAATGTTCCGCACAATTGTACTTAAAAAAATTTTATGAAGAGTTTGGATTTAAAATAGTGGGGGATTCATATCTTGAAGACGATATCCCCCATATTGAGATGCAGAAATAGTTTTCAATTAACAGTAGTTTTCGCACGCTTAACATAATGAATTCCATGATGAAGTTTTGCGCTGTATAAAGTCTTTGCGCAAGAACCTCTTTTTCATTCAAAAAAGAGGTTCGTCAAAAACAATATCACCCCAACCTTCTTTGCTAAAAGTAGTTGCTGGATTTTGTAGTGTAATCATCAAGGTTTCTGTTTTAGGAATGATTTGATGAACTATTGTTTTAGGTACTTTAAAGCAGCTGCCTTTGGTATAATTGATGAGCTTGTTATCCACCAATACCTGTCCATCTCCAAAAATAAAGCAGAGCGTTGCATCATATGTTAGATGGTGATGTTTGACATTTTTATCATCGGCATGCATAAACGTTAAGTTATAACCAACACCATCAAATATGCCTAAAACCATGTCATATTCATGTACTTTATCACTTCTGATTTCTTGTAAATTTTCTATTGCTTCGCTGATTTTTCCCATAACACTTCACCTCAATTATTTAATAAGTTTAATAAACCTTGTCCCTTATTCCAACAGTATAAGCTTCCCAAATAATAAATCTAATTGATATTTTCTATATTTAGTTATAAAATAAATTTATGTTAATTGGAGCGACTATGAATTTAAGATCGATTAATCTCAATCTATTAAAAACACTGCATGTCTTGTTAGAAACACGAAGTGTGACTGTTGCCAGTCGTGAATTGTTTTTAACTCAACCCGCGGTGAGTGCTTCGTTAAAGCAATTGCGTGAGATTTTCGACGATAAATTATTGACGAAAGGAAACGACGGATTATTGGAATTAACACATCATGCAAAACTAATTAAACCGAAATTAAGCGCACTCTTAAAGCAAACTGAAAATCTGCTTGGAATGGATGTGGAAATTGCATTACCGGAAACACTAGAGGATACGTTTCACTTAGGTATTCATAATCACGTGAGTGCACTTATTATTCCAAAATTGTATCAAGCGCTAAATAAAATTGCGCCACTAATAAAAATTAAACAAACAGATGTGTCAGATTTAAGTGAATTATCAGCGAAAGAATTACATCAATTTGATTTTTTAATTGGTTCGTTTAGAGCGATTCCAAAAAGTTATTGTCATGAGCATTATTTTTCAGATCAATTTGTCTGTCTTTCAGGTAATCAAACGCTGAACAAAAAATCACACATAACGATTAAGGATTTAAATAATAGCGAGCATGTCATTTTATCTTATCTTAATAACTACACGAGAACATTTAGTGAAAAATTGCTCGTTTCGAAAGGAGTGCAGCGAAAATACAAAATGATTGTATCGGATGCGTCATTGGCAGTACAACTTGCTGCCGCACAATCCTTATTATTAATTATCATGAGAAAGCACGCGGAGTTACTGAACAACCATTTCTCAAATAAAATATTTTCGCTACCATTTCACTCTACTGATCTCAATACAGAAATTTTATATAAAGAAATTGATGTGGATAATCCGGCAAAGCAGTGGTTTAAGTCGATATTATTTGCATTGATTAAATAAGCACGACTTTTTTCTGCCTTGAACACGTAAAATGCGGAATGCAACCATACGCAACGAAACGTTCGTGATCGTATCTGTTCGGTAAAATAAAATCAAATACGCTGACGCCATAAATTTCTTCACCGCGATAAAGTCCGCCGTCACTCGAACCAAACATTAATCGTTGACCATTTTTATTTTTTCCTAAATATAACATGACATGTGTAATTGGTGGTTTGCGATTCGTTCTGAAAGTGCCAGTCCAAAATAATAAATCACCTGGTTTTAAAGCATTAAACTGCGGAGAATAAAAATTTTCATCTGTTACATAATGAATTGCATGATGATGCATTAACCAAAAATACATTTGATAAGAATCACGCGGAACAAAAACATGATGATTTAAATTTTTCAAAATATAATAAATTACACCCGAACAATCCATTGCACCATTTTGCGGATTTGCAGAACCAAATCGATATCCAAGATGTTGTTGCGATAAATATTTTGCACGCCAAATAATTCTTTTAACATTATTTGGATAAGTAGAATAATGCGCAAGATTATCAACCGGAATGGGTCGCGTTACAGTGGGATGAAAAAATTGCGCGCAACCAGCACTCAAAATTAAAAAAAATAAAATGGTGAGCAGGCAAATAAATCGTTTAAAATTTTGCATTTCCTTTTCCTAATAATTTTGTGCGATGATTTTTTTGAGTTCGCTATCGTAGGTGAGAATAATCGATGATGCAAGCAGCAAAAAAGTTCGTAATGTGTGAAGTGGTATTTTGATCTGAAATGGATTATGAGAAAATCAAAAATTCGGCTATTATTTCCACTCTATCGCAAATTTTTTAACAGCGGTGAGACAAACCACAATTCTCTACGCACTGCGTAGGGAATTTGAGTTGGATTGGATCTGCATTTACCTGACTGGGAAACTATATGAAAAAAAATATTATTAATATTAACAATATTGAATGGACGCAATCCGATCATGGCGATTTTTCTCATGAGAGAAAATCGTTGACGCAAGCAGTGACGTGCGAAAAACTGGGCGCGAGCATTTATCGATTAGCGCCCGGTAAAAAAGCGTTTCCATATCATTATCATTATGCAAATGAAGAAACGGTTTTCATTTTAGAAGGTTCTGGCACAATGAGATTAAATAATGCAGTGATCGCAATTAAAAAAGATGATTACATCGCAATGCCAACAGGCACGGAACACGCGCATCAAATTATCAATACATCAGAAAAACCGCTTATTTTTCTTTGCTTTTCAACAATGATTCATCCTGATGTCACAGAATATCCAGACTCAAAAAAAATTGGCGTCACCACGGGCAGCGCACCCGGCAGTGATCCCAAAAATTATTCTCTAAAAGTTTTTTTGAAAAAAAGTGATGCGGTGGATTATTTTTTAGATGAGAAATAGTGTTGAGTTAGATTAAATGAATCATTGGATTTTAAAATGTTAACAATTCACCCCATACGTGCCTTCAAAGACAATTATATTTGGATGGTTATTAATAATAAAATAAAAGAAGTAATTATAGTTGATCCAGGCGATACAGAACTGGTATTAAAATTTCTGCGTGAAAATAATTTAAGGTTGAAAGCGATATTGTTAACGCATAAACATCCGGATCATATAGGTGGTGTTGCGAAATTATGCGAGGAATATAAAAATATTTCTGTTTATTCGCATCAAAAAGAAAATATAAAACACACAACAGATTTTGTGTCGCAGGAAAATATTTTTAATATAGAAAATTTCCCGCTCCAATTTCATATAATTGAAATTCCAGGTCATACCTTGGGCCATATTGCATTTTATTCAGCACCTTATTTATTTTGCGGTGATACATTATTTTCTGCAGGATGTGGAAAAATATTCGAAGGAACCGCACCACAAATGTTTGCATCATTAAAAAAATTATTTTCATTGCCAAATGAAACACAAATTTATTGTGGACATGAATACACAATTAATAATTTAAAATTTGCATTAACAGTTGAGCCAGATAATATCGATATGCAAAATCATCTTAAAGAATGTGAAAAATTACGCGCTGAACGTAAACCGACATTGCCATCAACTATTTTATTAGAGAAAAAAATAAATCCATTTTTGAGATGTTATTTAAAAAATGTTGTCAGTGCAGTTGAACATTACGCGGAAAAAAAATTACCGACAGAAACATTAGTATTTGAAGCGATGCGAAATTGGAAAAATAATTTCTGATTTATTTTACAATTTTAAACCCCGCATTTTCCCATGCAATAATTCCACCTTCTAAATTATAAATATCTAATTTTGGATTTTCAGTTAATAATTTTTCGCAAACAACACCGCCGCGTTTTCCTAATCTACAATGTATGATTATTTTTTTATTTTGTGCTTCGGGTAATTTACAACATTCGATTGTATTCATCGGAATAAGATGTGCATCGGCAATATGCATTTCTTTATACTCATCTGGTTCGCGCACATCAATTAAAATTGCTTCATTATTGCTTAACCAGTCACTCGCTGTTGTTGCATCTATTGATTTAAATGTTGGCATAAAATACCCCATATTGTGATAACATAATTAAATTATACGGAATATAGATACAATGCCAAGATAATATTTTGGGCGAAAATAGAAGCGCTATATAATTCGAAAAATAAATGATAATTTAATTTATTTAACGGGAGAATATCAATGGATGATACTTTACTTGCAAAGCTCGCAGATCAATTAGATCAAGCAATCATTAATAAAAAAACCATTCCTCAAATATCTGCAGCGTATCCAAACATTACGTTGAAACAATCATATGAAATTCAAAAGCAGGGAATTGCTTTACGTCAAAAACGTGGTGAAAAAATTGTAGGTTATAAAATGGGATTAACTTCACCGGAAAAAAGAGCACAAATGCATGTGAATGCACCAATTTATGGAACATTAACCAATGTGATGCAAATAAAAAGTAATGCGGTGTGTAAATTAGATCAATTAATTCAACCAAAAATTGAAGCAGAAGTTGCTTTTATTCTTAAAAAAGAATTAAAAGGAAAAGTTACATTAGAACAAGTATTGTCGGCAAGCAGTGGTGTTTGCGCTGCGATGGATATCATTGACTCGCGTTTTCAAAATTTTAAATTTACTTTGTCTGATGTGATTGCAGATAACTGTTCTGCTGGTAGATTTGTGTTGAGTGAGCAAGTGCACGATCCGATGAAAGTGGATGTATCGAAATTAAAAATAGAATTAATTATTAATGATAAAGTGGTGGAAGTGGGCACATCGCAAGATATTTCTGGGAATCCAGCGCATTCAGTAATGATGTTAGCACATTTATTATTTGATGAAGAAAATGCAGGTATTCCTGCGGGATCTATTATTTTATGCGGTTCCGCAGTGAATGCAGTGACTTTGTCTGCAAATATGGTTGTAAAAAATAAAATTGAAAAATTAGGCGACGCGCTTGTTAAAGTTGAATAATTTATTTTTCAACAATAACATCAGGCGGTAATAGTTCCTCATCTTCGTTTTCTTGCCGCTTTGATAAATCTTCTGCGATTAATAAATACATGCAAGGTACAACGAATAAAGTAAATAATGTGCCAATTGAAATTCCAGTTGCAATAATTAATCCAATATCAAAACGACTCGCAGCACTTGCGCCAGTTGCAAAAATAAGTGGAATAACGCCAAGCACCATTGCAGCAGTTGTCATTAAAATAGGGCGAAAACGAATAGATGCTGCAGCGATAATTGCGTCAAGTTTTGATTTACCTTCTTTTTGTTGATCATTTGCAAATTCAACAATTAAAATTCCATGTTTACTAATTAATCCGATTAATGTTACTAATCCAACTTCAGTATAAATATTTAATGTTGCGCCGCCAATTCCCAAACTCACAAAAATCATTGCGCCACAAATTGATAATGGCACACTGATTAAAATAATTAATGGATCGCGAAAACTATTAAATAAAGCTGACAATGCTAAATAAATAATAATCATTGCAAGAAAAAATGTCATGATTAATGCTGTACTTTCTTGTTCAAACTGACGTGACTGCGCTCCATAATCAATTGTGTAACCTTGTGGTAATATTTTTTTAGCAATTTCATTTAATTTTGCCAATGCTTGTCCCATGCTGACATAAGGAACTGCAACAGCAGAAATCGTTGCAGAATTTAATTGTTGAAAGTGATTAATAAATTCTGGAACAACCGTATTTTTTAAATCCGTTACTGTTCCTAATGAAACAGGCGCACCAGTCGATGTTTTAATATAATAATTTTGAATTTCTGAATCAGTTAATCGTGACCAACGTGTTACTTGCGGAATAACTTGATAAGAGCGTCCCATAAAATCAAAATAATTTACATAATTTTCACTTAAAAAATTACTGATTGAGTTACCAACATCTTGCATTGTTAATCCAAATTGCGCAATTTTATCGCGATTAAATACTAGTTTTGTTTGTTCTTGATCATACTTTAAGTCTGAATCAATAAATAAAAAATCACCTGTTTTTTGCGCTGCTTTAACAATTTGTTGTGATACGTCATTTAAATTAATGTAAGGATCTGTTGATTGAATTACGAATTGAATAGGCAAACCACTTCCGCCGCCTGGCAAAGAAGGTGGCTGAAATAAAGCAACTTTCGCGCCAGCAATTTGATTCACTTGTTTTTGAATAATAGGTTGTAATTGATTTGTTGTTTTTTTACGTTGATCCCAAGGCACTAACACCATTCCACCAATACTATTATTTAATGATGGTGCATTGTTTGCACCGCTTGTGCCATTAATTTGAAACGTTGCTTGTGTTTCTTTATATGTTTGAAAAATATCGCTGACCGCATCAGAATATTTTTTCATTTCATCAAGCGATGCATTTGCTGACGTAATAGTTTGCGCCATAATAATTCCTTGATCTTCTTGCGGCGCTAATTCTGATGCAGATGTTGCAAATAAATAAACGTTACTCAATAAAATTAAAAATGCAAATGTTACAACAACCGGTAAAAATTCTACGGTACGTTTTATTTTTCCGTGATATTTTGTGGACAAACCATTTAAGCTGGTATTAATAAAATGTATTACACCATTTTCTTTTTTTTCAACATGCGCATGTGGTTTCAATAAGCGCGAACACATCATGGGTGATAATGTTAATGCAATCACTGCAGAAACAGTAACTGCTGCAACTAATGTAAATGCAAATTCAGTAAATAATGCGCCAGTTAATCCACCCATAAATCCGATCGGTAAATACACTGCAACTAATACAACTGTGATTGCGACAATTGGTTTTGTTAATTCTTTTGCGCTCATCAATGCAGCTTGAAATGGTCGCACACCGTTTTCAATATGTCGATGCACATTTTCAACAACAATAATTGCATCGTCAACAACAAGACCAATTGCTAATACTAATGCTAATAAAGTTAATAAATTAATTGAATATCCCAAAAATAGCATACAAAAAAATGTGCCAATAATTGAAAGTGGAATTGCAATAACAGGAATAATAAGTGAACGTAATGAAGTTAAAAATAAAAATACAACCACTGTTACAATTAAAAACGCTTCAATAAGTGATTTGACCACTTCATCAATAGAACTATTTACGAAACTGCTAGCATCATAAACAATACTCGCATTTAATCCATTGGGTAATTGTTTTTGTGTTTCGTAAAATACTTTTTTGACATTATTAATGACCGTTAACATATTTGCGGTTGGTGTTAATGTAATACCAATATAAACAGCAGATTTATTATTAAATGTAACGCTTGTATTATAATTTTGTGAACCAAGAGTTACTTTTGCAATATCTTTTAAACGAACAATTGCGCCGTTTTTTGCAAGAATTGCCATGTTTTTAAAATCATTTAATGATGTTAATGCTGTATTGGTATTTAAATTTAAAATAAATGTTTGACCATCAGTGCGCCCAGCAGGTGTAATAAAATTATTTGCTGCTAATATTCTGCCGACATCTGCAGCAGATAATCCATATCCCGCTAATTTAATTGGATCAAGCCAAACGCGTAATGCAAATTGATTATTTCCTAAAATTGCAGCTTGTTGCACGCCATTTACTGCTTGTAATTTAGGTTGTATGACACGTAATAAATAATCATTGATTTGATTGCTAGCCAATACATCACTGTAATAACCCATATACATCGATGCAATACTTTGTCCGATCGTCACTTGCAATGTGGGAACTTGCGCATTTTTCGGTAATTGATTTATAACAGAATTAACTTCTGTATTAATTTCAGTTAATGCCTTATCTGCATCGTAATTTAATAATAAATTTACTTGAATATTACTGACATTTTGTCCGCTGCTTGATGTCATATAATCAATACCATTTGCTTGTGCAATAGCATTTTCAAGTGGTGTTGTAATAAATGCTGCAATGGTTGCAGGATCGGCGCCAATAAAATTAGTTGAAACAGTGACAACTGCGCTTTCAATTGTGGGATATTGTTGAATTGGCAATAAGCCAACCGAACGAACGCCGAGCACTAATATTAATAAACTTAATACTATTGCTAATACGGGTCGTTTAATAAATATATCGGTTATATTCATTATCGCACTTCTGGTACTTGTGGATTTGGATTATCTGACGGTTCTATTTTATTATTAATTATCACTAAACTATCATTGCGTAATTTTAATTGTCCGGATGTCACAATCATATCACCTGCTTTTATGCCGGATAAAACAGCAATTTGATTGCCACGCGTTTCGCCAGTTTTTACAAATTGTTGTTCTGCTTTCCAAACTGTTTGTCCATTAAATTGTTGATTTGTTTTTTGTAATATATAAACAATTGAACCGTACGGATTAAATGTAATTGCTAATTGTGGTAGCGTAATATATTTTTTAGTTTCACCAACATGTAATTTCACATCTGTAAACATTCCGGGTAATAATATTTCTTGTGGGTTTGGTAATGTTGCTTCAACTTCCACGTTGCGAATATCAGAATCGGCAACAGGATTAATTGATGTGATTTTCCCGGTAAATGTTTTTCCTGGTGCGCGATCGGAAGTGACATCAACGGTTTGCCCAACAATGACATCTTGAATTTCTTGTTGTGGTAAATAAAAATCAACATAAATTGGATTTAAAGTTTGTAATGTCACAATACTTTGCCCGCTATTAATATATTGTCCTAAATTAATCGGTGTAATTCCCGTTCTTCCGCTAAAAGGCGCGCGAATAATTTTTTTATCAATCGTTGCTTGTTGTTCTTGAACGGATGCAGCAGATGATTCCATATTTGCTTCATCGGTATCTAATTGTTCTTTGCTAACAGCACCAAAACTATATTGTTTTTTATCGCGATCATAAGTAATTTTTGCAAGTGATGCTTGAGCCTGTAATTCATGTAGTTTTGCAACATCAGGTGCAATATCTAATTCCACTAATACTTGACCCTTTTTAACATCATCACCAGAATTAAAATCAATTTTTTCAACCATGCCGGATAATTCAGTTGTGACGTCGACACCTTGTACTGTGCTGGTGCTACCAACAACACTCAATGATGAATCCCATTCTTCTGTTTTTGCAGGGGTTGCGCTAATTGTCATAACTGGATTTTCAAATTTTTTGGATATTTTCTTTTCTTGCGTAAATACAAATTGTTTAAATGCGTAAATAGCGCCAAAAAAAACAAGCACGCAAATTAGCATTATTGTCATCGCTTTTTTCATATTATTCTTACTTCCATTAGTGATACCAACTACGATGCGCAATGACGCCGTAGTTATTTATTATTTTATTATTCCACCAACCGCCGCCCAATGTTTGATATAGCGCAGCTGTATCAGTGTAACGCGCCGCCTGCGCTTTCACACGCGATAAAACAATTTGTTGATATTGTTCTTGCGCATTTAATACAGCCAAATAATTTTGTCCACCAACTTGATATTGTTTTTCAGTTAAAATTAATGTTGCATACGCTGTTTTTTCCGCGAGCGCTTGATCTTTAAATTCATATGCATCAAATTGAATTGCGCGCAACGCATCTGCAATATTTTTAAATGCTTGCAATACAGTTTGTTCGTATTGTGCGCGTGCTTGATCTAATGCTGCAATTGCAGCTTTACGTTGCAAAATTAATTGCCCGCCGTGAAATATTGGTTGCAATAAAGCGGCGCCATAATTCCATGCTTCATTTTGGGCACTAAAAAAATTGGTTGTGGTAGATGATTGCCAACCATATGCAGCGCTTAATGTAACTTGAGGTAATAAATTTGCAGTTGCAACGCCAACATTAGCGCTTGCTGCATGCAATAATGCTTCAGACGCTTGAATATCGGGACGTTGTGTAATTATTTTTGATGGTAAGCTTACCGGAATATTTTTTGGTAATATAATTTTATTTAATGCTATTTTTAAAGGCTTTTGCACGTTGGTTTGTTTTCCAATTAAAACTGCTAATGCATGTTGTTCTTGACTGAGTGATTGACGAAGTGGCGGCATCGTCGCTTCAGTTTGTGCTAATAAAGTTTGTTGTGTTAATACATTTTCATAGCTCACGCCACCCACTGAAAATTGTTTGCGCGTGATATTTAATATTTTTTTCTGTGCAATAATTAATTTTTCTGTTGCTTTTATTTGATCTTGTAATGAAGCGATGGTAATTGCGGTTGTTGCAATATTCGTTGTTAATGTTAAATACGTTGCGATCATTGTGTAGCGTTCGTAATCCGCTTGTGCGGCGAGCGCTTCGATTTGTCTGCGTGACGCACCCCAAATATCCAGTAAATAAGATGCACCAAAACTTGCATTAAAAATATTAAAAGTAGAAGTTGGCAGTGTATTTGTGCCAAAAGTAAGACCATTGGTTTGTACTTGTTGTGCGCCACCATTAAAATTTACGCTTGGTAATAATAATCCACCAACTTGTGCGTACAGTGTATAATTTGCTTCGCGTAATGCAGCTTTTGCGGCGACTAAATCTTGATTGTTTTGCAATCCTTCTAGAATTAATTTATTTAAGCTAGTTGAATGAAAAATTGTCCACCAATCACCTTGTAAATCTCGCCCTGCAATTAAATGTTGAGATTTTCCTGCGTTTGGATTTTGTGATGCGGAAACTGTTTTTTGCGGAACGGGTAAATATGTATACTTTTCTGCTTTGGGTGGCGGTAATTGTTTAAAGTCGGGGCCGACCATGCAGCCAGTCAGCGTTAATGTCGCCAATCCACCGATGGAAAGCATTTTTAATAACAAGCGACGATGCCGTATCAATGTGAGCTTCCCTGTTCGTGATGTTAAAGGGTTATTTTAGGCGGGTTGAGTTTTAAACACAATCGAGATGTATGTGAAACAAACTCTTTGAAAAGTATCGTTACTATTTTAAAAATAGTTTATGATATCTGAAGTTAAGTTACATGGAGGTGACATGCGAAATAAAATTATTGTTCTGCTGCTGTCGTTATTAGTGAGTTGTGCTGCATTATCTTGGACACACGGTATTTCGCTTGGATATGGCGGCGGAAGTGACATGAATCATCACACCGATACAAATTATGGTGGATTTTTAGCGGCAGAATTTTTATCGCTTAAACAAAAAAGTTGGTTGAATATTACGTTTGGTGGTTCTTTAGGTCAATTTTATTCAACGACCGCAACAAATAATAATTTATTTACAGGCGCATTATCGTTTGCATTTCGTTTTTATCCGCATGAGTGGTCAACAAGATCGCATCCGTTTTTGTTAGCATCGGTTGGTCCTTCTTATATTTCAAGTCGACATTTTGGACAAAACAACCAAGCAGCTAATTTTGCTTTCCAAAGCATTTTAGGTCTTGGTGTTGAATTTGGACAGGCAAAACGCGTTGATATGAATGTTCGGTTTATACATTATTCAAATGCTTATACAATGTCGCCAAATGAAGGTTTTAATATCTTTTACGTCTTTTCATTGGGTTACTTATTCTAAGATATTGGCAAAGGCTGCAATCTTTGTGCGCCTTTGCCTACATTTTCGCGTCATAGTCGACTTATTTTTGATTCAATCTCCTGAATCAGTAGAAAATTTTTGGTCAAAACTCACAAATTTTGATTCATTTTAGACCGGTATCATTGTTGATATAATGAACATGCTGGTATTAAAAAAACAACAGGAGAAAGACGATGGGTAGCAATAGCGGAAATAATCCAAATCACGGACAACATGGTCAGCAAGGCAAGCAGCAAACACAACAATGGCAGCAGCAAGGCGGTCAAAAAGCAGGACAAGGACAACAAACAAAACCTGTTCAGCCTCAACAAACTCGTCCGCAAGCTGTTAATCCACAAGCAACCAAAACACAAGGACAACCAACTCGTCCAACAACATCAGGACAAGCGGGTGGTCATGGCGGCACGGGTGGTCAAGGAACGCGTAGTAAACGTTAAGATAATTTGATTATTGAATCCAGCGATGTTTTTTATCGCTGGATTTTTTTTATGAAAGCAACCAGCAAAAATAAAGCTGCAACATACAATGGCAATGTTGTATGTAATGAAACTAGAAGGCCACTTAAAAATGCAGTAAACATCCACGCAAAATATAATAATGCGCTGAGATAACCCATCGTCATGCCTTGCGCGTCATCAGATACTTTATTTGAAATTAATGTGACAATGCTGACATAAGCCATTCCTGTGCACAGTGCAATTAATGCAGAAAAAATCCATTGAGTTTCTTCAAATGGAAATAATGCGCAAGCAGCCAATCCAATTAATACGAAAAAAATAGTGTAACGCATAATATTTTTAACAGAAAAAACACGCAACAATAATGGATATACAATTAATAAACCAACGACCATCACAACGCCCATCGTCGCGCTAAATAAACTTATTTTTTCAACTGAAAAATGTAATTGCAAATGTAAAAATAATGGAATGGCTTGATAATATTGGCTCCATCCTAATTCTAATCCTAAAAATAAAATAATAAATCCGCCAATCGCAAATTGTTTTATTAATGCCGGTAAACCAATTATTACTTCGCGCAAGCTAAATAAATTTGCATGTTGATTTTTTTGCATCGTTTCACGAAAACAAAATAAAATTAAAAATAAATTGATAATGCTGAGTACCAATGCGAATTCAAATGGTGTTTTGCTATTAAACCAACTTACAACATGCGCATCTAATAAATAACCGCCTGCTAAAGGTCCCAAAATAAGTGCTAAAGTCATCATCAATGCAATTGATCCTAAAAAAAACGCTTTATTTTCACGTTCACACACATCCGCAACAACTGCTTGCGCAACAGGTTGGCTAGCACTTCCAATTCCAGAAATAATTCGTCCAATAAAAATAAAATAAATATTTTTTTCTGCAATTCCAATAATTGGTAATAAAAATCCACATGCAACACAAACAATACACCACAATAAAGTTTTTTTTCTGCCGTATCGATCAGAAGCAGCACCAACAAACGGCGCTGCAATTAAAGCTGCAAACATCGATAATGAAATGGTCATACCAGTTAACGTATTGCGCATAGCAACACTTGTTGTAGCGGGCAATAAATCGTAATGATTGTGATAAAAAATTTTTAACAACACAGGAATGACAACAAAAAAACTAAATGAGTCGATGAAAATTAATAAGAGAAGAGGAGATAAGCGATATAAAATGTTTTTTGTATTTAACATAACTTCATCCTATTTTTGATATTAGAAGTGTAACAATCAAATATTATTTCCAATAATTTTTCTGCGATTTTTTGCTTTAAATTTTTTTCTAAATGAAAAATTTCATTTTCGTAAATTACACTAACCGCATTATCATCACTTTCAAAACCAATATTACTTTGACTGACATCATTTACAACAATAATATCAGCGCCTTTTTTTATTTTCTTTTGTTTCGCATTTTCTAATACATTTTCTGTTTCCGCAGCAAATCCAACCGTAAATGGTTTTATTTTTTTCGCGCAAATTTCTGCGAGAATATCAGTTGTTGGAATTAATTCGAGCGTTAAAGATTGTTTTCCGCGTTTTATTTTTTGTTGTGAGCTATTTGACACTGCGAAATCTGAAACAGCTGCAACAGAAATAAATATGTCTTGATTCACAATTTCATTTTCAACTGCATTTTTCATATCAAGCGCAGTTTGTACCTTAATAAATTTTTGGCAAGGTGGTTGATCAAGATTACTATTAGCGCTAATTAATGTTACATGCGCACCTAATAAATACGCTGCTTGTGCTAATGCATATCCCATTTTTCCAGAACTTTTATTGCTGATGTAACGAACCGGGTCAATTGGTTCGCGTGTTGCGCCCGCAGTAATTAATATTTTAATATTTTTTAAAAATGGTTTTTGAATAGTTGAAATTAAAAAATTTGCAATATCGATAGGCTCTAACATTCGGCCAACACCAACATCACCACATGCTTGCACGCCAACATCAGGACCTAAAAAAATCGCGCCGCGTTCTATTAATTTTTTTATATTATTTTGTGTTGCAACATTTTTCCACATTGCTTGATTCATTGCGGGTGCGATAAAAAGCGGAGCCTTTGTTGCGAGACAAACTGAAGTAAGTAAATCATCTGCGAAACCATTTGCTATTTTTGCAAGGGTATTTGCAGTTGCTGGCGCAATTAAAATAATATCAGCCCATTTTGCAAGCTGAATATGTTGCATGTCAGGTTCAATTAATATTTCAAAAATATTTTTCGGAAGCAGTGTTTCAAGAGTTAAAATGCTAACAAAAGCAGTTGCATTTTTTGTTACAACCACTTTAATTTCAAAATTTGCATCCCGCAATTGTCTGATTAAATCAGGTGTTTTGTAGGCAGCAATTCCACCTGTTATGCCTAACAATATTTTTTTCATGTAATTTTATTTTTTAACTTTATTTTTGCGCGCACTTTCTCGATATAAAATTCCAACTTTTCCAACTAATTGTATTGCTTCCGCGTGCACCGTATCACAAATCATTTTAAAAGTTTCTTTTCGCGATTCTCTATCTGTTTGCTGCATGCGAATTTTAATTAATTCATGCGCTTCTAATCCAGTTTCAATTTCTTTTTTTACATTATCTGTAAATCCATTATTTCCAATTAATACGATAGGATGCAATGCATGTGCTTGCGCTTTCAAAGTTTGTTTTTGTTTGGGTGTGAGTGGCATAAAATTTTTCGTGTTTTTGAATTGGCTAATCTTACCTTATTTTCAGAGATATCACATTCTCATTTTGCTGTGAGAATTGACATAAGTTACTTACGGCTCGTATAAACAACTACTCGACATTGTACGGATGGAGTGTTTTTTAAAAAATTTTATCTGCTTGATTTTGTAGTGACAAATAGCGAGCTAGCAAAATAAATAATTTGTTTTAAATGTACGTTTAAAACATTACAGATATAATCGAAAAATATTTTAGGATGAGTTCATATATGTAGTACCATTTCTAAAATTTCATGCTAAAACTAGTATCTGTTACAAGAGCGGACTGAACCGGTTTATCTGAAGGTAATAAACTGCTATGAAAGTTTGGAATGTTATCTTTATTTGCAAGAATTTGTTGCCACGTAGACCATACGCAATTATTTGGTAAAATTGCATTTGTATTTTTTGATGTTGGAATTGCAAAACTATGCGATCCCACCATTAGCAAAGATCTGTCATTTATTGCTGGGTCATCCCCAAAAACAGCGTGAATATTTAAATTTTTTATATCCTTACAAAAAACTCTTTGTAATCCTTCAATTTTTCCATCATCTGCATTTGCATGAATAACAGTTGATGTTTCCCAATTAGTTTTTGTGCCGCAAAAAATTATTTTATCAGCTTCATTTTTTGTTAGTAAATTTAATTCTACTAAGCAATGCACAAATCCTTGCGCACCTTCTAAATAGCTGGCGGTAGAAATAACACATGAAACATCTTCGTTTATTCTATGTTTTAAGTAGTTTATTGCATCTAAACGAATGCCATCCTTTTTATGTATATCGTGTACAACATCTTTCGCGATGGCGCGTACCGTATTGGCATCGAGACATTCTTGACGAAACATGCGAATACATAATTCAGTCATTTCTTTCGACGCTTTTCTTTTGTTGGGATATTGATGCGGATTATTGGTAACATCCAATATCCACCCTTGCGCAATCCTGGTAAATTCACCAGGATCTTGAACCGCCTTTTCAGTAATTAAATTCCACAGTGGAAATCCTTCGCGTGTCAAAGTACCATCCAAATCAAAGATTTCGATTCGCATATTGAATTTTCCAATTTTAATATTTCACTTCATTAAAAATACCACATTTTTTATAATATGAAAAATTGGATCGATCATTCAGAATTTAATTTAAATTATTAACCCGATGAATAAAAAATTATTTTGATTTTTTTATTTTATTAAAAAGGATTCTGATGAAAAAGAAATGGGGCGGCGTCAATCACACTGCCCCACAAATGAACAAACTGTACGTATTACATGCAATTTTCATGTATCAAAATACCGACTAACGCTATACAATCTCCGCAAATAATATTTCAAATGATGTGCATTTTATAGTTGAAACATCATCATAAAAACATATGCCTCATTTGAGATGGAGCGATCTATGCATCCCCCTTTTGTCACCGGTTTTTCTGCGCAAGATTATTTAACTGCAGAAGCAGGAATTGAAAGCGCACATCAAAATAATGCAAAGCACTGGTATATTGATGTTAGTCTTGAAAGCGAACGTCCCGATCAATGGAATTCTGATCGCATAAATCATATCGTGCAACAATGCGATGCTTATGATATGTCTCCCATTATACATGGTAATTTTAAAGCGCCATTGTCATCCGATGTTGATGAACTTCGTTTAGTTTCATTGGAATACGTAAAGAAAGAAATCGAACTAGCAAAAAATTTAAATGCACCATTGATTATTCATGGTGGTGCAATTGTAGAGCCACGCTTGGTGACGATAGTCAAAAAAAAAGCGCTAGATAATTTTATATTAAGCGTTGAATTTCTGCTGAATTATGCCGAAAAGCTCGGTGTTGAAATTTATTTAGAAAACCTTTCCAATTATCAACACTATTCTCCTTTTCATTATATTTTTACTTATCCAGAAGAAGTAAGTCGCGTATTGGAAAAAATACCTGAAGCGAAAATTTTTTTTGATGTGGGTCACGCCAATATTGGAAACGATCCGATCAGTTTTTTTGAACAATTTCATCGATCAATTGTGGGGATGTCATTTAGTAATAACAATGGATTGAAAGATCAACATTATGGATTGTTAAATGGCGAAATTAATTATTATCAAATAGTAGAAAAAATACTGAATGTGAAATGGGAAGGAATTATTGCATTTGAAACGCGCGGAAAAACGGTAATGCAGAGTATCCATGAATTAAACGAAATCTGTATTAGCGTTACGAAAAAAAGAGCTGCCTAATGCAAAATGTATACATCATACAAAATAGTGAATTGAGTTTTGACATGGATGTTGCGCAATTGTATTTTCCAGAAAAAAACAATTTATTTTTGATTATCAATCAATTTAGTTTAGAAAAACTAAAGAAAAGAAATCAGGATATTTTGTTTGAAAAAATATGGTTAGATGACGATTTTGGCTTCGATCATTTAAAGAAAATAATTCAAGATAATCAGAAAAATGCATCCGGTTCATTTCACATTGTTACTAATGCTGAAGAATCTATTTTAGTATGCGGAGAGTTAAGAAAATATTTTAATCTTGATCAATCCAATTACGATCGCTTTATTAATAAAATATTAATGAAGCAGTTAATTGAAAAAGCTGGGTTGCTTTATCCAAAATATCTGAGGTTTGACTCAAAGGACTATTCTGACAACTCAGAAAATTATTTAAAAAATATTATTCAAACACTTCAATTTCCAATCATCATAAAACCCATTGATTCTTGCAACTGCATGAATGTTGAAAAAATTTATAATGCGAATAGTTTAAAGACATGGTGCGATAAAAAATATTTAACGCGCACAACTTTTGAGTTAGATGAATTTATTGAGGGTAAAGTATATAACTGCGATTCGTATATTAAAAATAATAAAATTATTTTTACGCAAGTATCCGAATGCTCAAATTCTTGTTTTGATTTTATATGCGGATTAACAAAGGGAACTATTGCGCTTCCACATCATGATCCTATTTATCAATTTTTTTGTGAGTACACCCTTGAAGTTCATCATGCAATCGGTATGCCGCGAGCAGGTGTAACTCATCTTGAGGTTATTCTAACAAAAGATAATAAACCATATTTTCTTGAAATTGCACATCGATCACCAGGTGTTTTAATTCCGGCGATGTATAAAAAATTTTTAAATGTTGCTACGATTGAGCCACATATATTATTGCAAATAGATGATTCATACACGTTACCACTTAAAAAAGGTCCTTATTGCGCATGGGTTGCATTTCCAAAAATAAAAGGTCGTTTGATAAAAAAATATAATCCGGTGATAAAGAGTGAGTATCGGTTGGAGTGGGTTTTTGATATTGGTGACACGATGAGTGTGGTTTCTCGCGGGCGTGATTATGCAGGTAGAGTTTTATTATGGAATGATGATTATGAACAATTAAGAAAAGATTTTTATTATCTCAGTTCGTTTCAATTTTTTGATGTTGAAAAGAACGATCATTTGATAGCAGAAAACTCAACAAACCAACAATAAAAATAACAATGCTTAATAGCATAATAGACTGATTTGGTAGCCAACCAACAATCATTACCACTACAAATCCACTCATTTGCTGCGTAAATCCAAATAGTGAACTTGCGGCACCCGGTATTTTTTTATACGGTTCCAGTGCTTTCGTCATGGCGCATGGGTATAACAATGCTTGCCCAATCAATCCGATTAAAATAGGGGATATAATTAACACGGGAGAATTTGGATTAATGAGAATGCCGATAACTGAAAGAATTCCCGCAATAAAAATAATTGTTTTTCCAATTTTCATTAAAAAATGAATATCGGTTATTTTTATTAAGTTATTTACAAGAAAGCTTCCGAATAAATAAGCAACTGAAAAATAAATACCAATAATGCCAATGTCATGCGGCGATAATTTTAAATGATTTTGCAGATAAAAAATTCCCAATAAATTAAAAGCAAGCAAGATTGAATAGCCTATTCCGCCCCCTAATGCGAGCGGAATAAGGTAATTTTGTTTTACGATACCGGTATAATTTTTAACAAGCGAAACTATTTTAAATTGTCTTTTTAATTTGTAGTCTACTTCATGAAATTGGAACAATATCAGCATTAAAAGAAAAAAACTAAAACAACCCATTACAATAAAATCATATCGGTAGTTCATATACGTTTGAATAATACCACCCACATATTGAAAAATACCCAAAGAAATAATAAAAGAAATAGAGATATAAGACATTGCGCTCACGAGTTTTTTACCGTCCAGTGCATTGCGCGCTGATGTTCTAGCAATTACCGCACATCCACCACCTCCTATTCCTTGAAGTAATCGCAATAAAATAAAAAAATGTATTGAATGTGTTATTGATAATAGCAACGAGGTAAAAATAAAAATTAATGTTGTGAAAACGTAGCTTCTTTTTATTCCCAGTTGGTCTGAAATACCTCCAAAAAATAATACTGAAACTGCATATCCTAAAAGATATGCTGTAAGTGTATAAGCAATTTCTGTGTATGTGGTGTTGAATATTCTCGATAAACATGGAAGTGATGGAGAGTACATGACAATTCCAGCTTGTGTGCATGCAACCGCTAAACAAGAGAGGGTAATGATAAAACCGGGGTTATTTAGTATCTGTACTTTTTGGGTTTGCATTTCAGTGTTAGACTTTCCAAAATTTTATTTTGTGTGAACTACATTGAATGACAATTGTAATCGCTCCAATCAATAAATACCCACAATTTTTGCCTATTGTTGCGAAATGGTATATGTCATTTTGGGGCGAAAAGTATCCGAAGCGTACACTTTCTGATTGGGAAGATTTCATCGGCAAAAATAGTGATGAGGCACCATTCACGTTAATTGCTTTTGATAATAAAAACCCAACTGTTGTGCTTGGTACCGCCAGTCTCAAATTAAATGGGATGGGTCAATATAAGCCTGATCATGTCTGGCTTTCTGCTGTGTTTGTTCCACCAGAATATCGGGGGAAAAAAATAGCGACCACATTGATCAATGAAGTTATTGATATTGCCCGTAAAAAATATCCTGATATTTATTTGTTTACGCGCACTGATGGTCGCATTTATAAAAATCTTGGGTGGCGCGTAACAGAAGTCACTGAGTTTCAAGAAACCCAAGTGCTTATTATGAAAAAATCGCTTGAACCTTTAGCAAATAATCAATTCCGTTTAAATGCACATTATCCGCATCATGAAAGGGTTGGCGAGAGATTGGATCGACAATACACCGCTAAGCTTTAAATCTTTATCACGCTGTTGTTGTCTTCCATTTTAATTTTTTTAAATGGATTAATATTATCATCTGAGTCAGTGCTAATTTCATTTTTTCGCAAAAGGGAAACAACAAAATTAGCAGGAAATGCCGATAAAAATGTACAAATTATTTTTATTGTATATGATGTGATAATTATTTTTTCCATTTCACTCCATGTCAAAACATGATATTGAATCATCACAACGGCCAATACAGTGTAAATGAGTTCTCCTATAGTAGATGCGCAGAAACTTCTTAAAAGAAAATATTTTCCTTTTAATAAAAATTTCCATCTTACTAATAAATAAATATTGATGGAGCCAGAAATAATGTATGCAACTAAACCGCTAGCGGTGATGCGTGTTGCATCACCCAACACTAAGTTGTAAGCAGATTGACCATGCCAGAAGTGCGGGGATGACAAATGTAATGCGATACTGCATAAAATAGAAAATATAAAAAGACACAGAAATGAAAACCAAATAATTTGACGTGATATTTTGTATCCATATATTTCGGTAATAATGTCAGACAAAATAAACCAAAATGGAATAAACAACGTACCCGCCATAGTAACGTGTCCTGCAATAATAATAATTTTGTTGCTGAGCACACAAACAGTGATAATGATTGTCATATACAGCATTGAGAGCATTGCTAAGTAACGATAAGGTTTATTGCTGGTTTCTGACATAAAAACTCACTTCACCTCAAACAATTTTATTGCTTCATCTGTTAATGTAACGCCACTTCCACTGACTTGTGGAACCTGCATACAACCATTTCGCAAAGTAAAATTTTCTGTGAAAATATCAGATGGCAATAAATCATCGTATTCTAAAAAGTAACAATCAGAAAATGCTGTGAGAACGCTTAACGATAATTCCGGTAATAAATGATTGCATAAAGGAATTTTGTGTGACTGAATTTGTTTAGCGATTTCTACAAAACCAGTGATGCCACCACACCGAATAATATCAGGTTGTGCAATATCCATTATTTTGTGCTTGCATGCATCTTCAAATTCCGCAACCGTAAACATATTTTCGCCCGCTGCGATAGGAATGGGACTTTCTGTTTTTACAGATATTAAATCCTCATTTATAACGGGCTCTTCAAGCCATGTGATATTAAATTGCGCCATTTTTTTTGATATTTCAATTGCATCTTTAACGCTGAATTGTTGTGTTGCATCTAACATCAAAACATAATCATCGCCCATTGCTCTTCGAACTGCTTTTACTCTTTCAAAATCATTTTGATGACCCAGTCGAATTTTAAAACCATTAATGCCGAGCATCGCATATTTTTCACATTCAGTTATTAATTCTTTTTCACTTAATGAAAGCCACCCTGTTGTTCCATAAACGCGAACCGAATTAACTGATTGATTGCTGATTAATTGATGTAGTGGTTTTTTTTCAATTTTTGCAAATAAATCCCACGCTGCAATATCAAGCGCTGCTAGTGCATAAATTTCTGCTTTATTTTTATTTTCGAATTGATAATCAAACCAAAATTGTTTCCATGTTGCTAAATGATCATATGCGCCGTGTGCTTTTGCGAATGCGTAAATTTTTTTTATGTGTGCGGTAATTGCATCACAGGGCATTTCGCCCAAAACATGAATAAAACTTTTTCCCACAATGCCTTGTTGTTCGTCTAGAAATAATGCAATTGCGTCAATGCTGTGGATTGTGCATACATTGGTTGTAATTGATTTTTTTAATGGGAAATTTAGTTGTTTTATTTCGAGTGTTTTCGTTTTCATTTTACCAACCTCAAATAAGGAATCGTTCTCTGATCTGTTTCGGCTAATGTAGCATGTTGTTTTTTCTCCATCTCAATTCCCGCAAGTATCCCAATGTAACACGCTTGATTTGCATCAAAATGTTTTATAAAAATATCATCTTCAGCAATTGCTAGTGGATTAACATTTAATTCTTTCCTGGTTTTTACGTGAATACATCCAATGGTTCCATCACGATATTCAGAAATAATTTTGTAGCGACCATATTTATGTTTAAGCAAATAAGTTGGTTTTTTTATATCGCGTAAATTATTTTTTCCATTTAATGCTGCTCTTAATGCTTTTCCATAATAAACACCAATCCAGCAAGCTTGCTGACAAGAAAGTCCTTCAATAATTTCTGTGTTAGAAATAAGTTGCGAAAATGTTTGCTTGATAAAAATATTTTTATGTATAACGTGCAATATCGCTGTTTGTGTGTCGAAATCGATGCTTGATATTCGATAGTAAATGGGTCGACTATGATTTGAGTTGCTAATATTTTTAAGCGTTAAAAGCAGGCTCTTTAGTAAATTCACAATGATTTTTATTTTCACGATATTCTCTAGACATCACTCAATATTTTCAAAATTGTGCAGAATTGTATCACGGCTACAGTGATACCAATAGAAAGATAAAATTGGTTAATCTTAAATGTCTTTTTAGTACGAAAAGGTTGATTTGATCAGCACACCTAATATCTTAATTTTTCCGTCTAATTTTGTTGTTTCCGTATTTGGATTGATTGGTAGTAATAGCTGAATAGGTCCATCTGTTGAAAATTCTCGTATTGTTGCTTCAGTTGTGTTTGGATAAAGAACGATAACATAATCTCCATCTTGTGGTGTTGCATCAGGATCAATAAATAAAATCGTATTCTTTGGAAAACGAGGTGACATACATGGTTTGGTAGAAAGTGCATATGCTTTTGCTGATAAAAATTCACTGACTACCCATTTATCCCAGTTTGTAGCAGTTAAATTTGAAGTAAATTCATTCGAATTAATGCATTCTTTCCAGGAAATGACGGGGATAGATTGAACTGCTGTAGAAGCATCTGATGAGCCAGATGGAATAGCTACACCTGTTAATAATTCGTCTATTGAAATACCAAAAAAATCGGATAACGTTTTTAATGTTGACGCTCTCGGATCTTCTGTTTTTCCAGCTAATATCTTATGCAGCGTTGCTTGAGGAATGTCAGTTCTTCGAGATAATTCAGCTTCATTTAAGCCAACGTTTTTCATCAAGCTGCGCAAATTAATAATCAGAAGATCGTGTTCTGTTGATTGCTCGGTAATATTGTGTAATGCAGCTGCCATTTTTCCGCCTAAAAATATAAGTACGTCAGTATTTCATTACTATAGTACTTTTTCAATAAAATTAATGCATTAATACGTACGTTTAGTAAATATAACCTTCCTGAAATTACCATTTTACACATAAAAATTCAAAAAAGATAATTTAAAATTACAAAAGTGTTGACATATAAATTAAAAACACTATAGTAATTTTTTTTTGATTTAAACGTGAATTTATAGTGGAGAAATAAATATGTCTTCTGAAATGATTGGAAAGATCACTTTTAACGATGAGTTACTGCAAAACGATTTAAAAATAATCGCACAGTTCCCTACTCTTGAAGAGGAATATGCTGAATTTGGAATTGGCTCTTGGAAAAACCATTCTTTGTGGAATAGTGATGGTGATTTTAAAAATACACAATACAGCGATTATTCTTCTTTAGCAAAAATCACACAGCTCGGTGAAATGTTGCCTTATATCACTCACATGATCAAAGAAAATTTTGATGTGACTGATATTAAAATGGTTAGGGTGCGTAATTTAGTAAATGGTTTTGTTATCCCGCACAAAGATTTTGTGGAATTAAACCAAAACAAAAAAAAATATTTACGAGTTTTTATTCCATTAGAAAATAATAAAAATGCTTATCATTCTGATGAAGAAAGTGTTTTTCAAATGCAAAAAGGCGAAGTTTGGAAATTGGATGCTTCTATTGTTCATGCCGCAGCTAATTTTTCAGTAGATAGTCGTGTTAATCTTTGTTTGGATTTTCAATTTACAAAAAACACAGCGCCTGAAGCAATTTTTTTAGATAAAAGTATTGCTACTGGGGTCGTGGCTCCGACTTTGCCTGCCAGAAAAAATTTTAGTAATTTCGATCTAAACTTAAAGCTAAATAATCTAGCAGCCAATCTTAATAAAAATAATCTACTTAACACATTGGTTGATCTGTCAAAAATTCATTTTGAATATGATGTCAGTATTGTGGATTGTTATGACTGGTTGCTTTTTGTTGCTGAAAAATCTGGATCAGAAGTCATGATTAATAAATGCAAAGTATTAAAAAAATACATGATAGAAAAACGTGAGTTCGGCGAACGATTTGTTTTTTAACGTCAATGATCAACATCAGCATCACAAAAAATAAAGTTATAGGGGAAGGTGATGAGCAGAGATGAATATGTAGTACCTATCAGTGCGGACAGAGAAGATAAACCGCTTATTTCTGAAGCAATGCGCAATGATTTCGGCATCAACGAATTTGCAAACAGCGTTTTTCAAACAGATCCGATTTCCGGTAGTGAAAAAGCAGCGATTATCATTGGTGCTGGTGTTGGAGTTGCATCTTCGTGGGTTTTTTTCCCGCTGGGAACTGCGTTCGGACATCAATTTTCGAATTTGATTTCACTGCCCGAAAATTCTGATGCGCGAGCCACAATATGTTGGCTTTCAGGAATTAATTCGCTTATTCCGATCATGTTTTTGGGCGCATCATCTTCTATTAAGGCTTTTCGGAGTTTTGTTAATCCAGAAGAAGTTGCATTAAACAAAATAAAGAAAAATGATGCTCGTGCACTGAGAGCGTTATTTCAGGCTGGAAATATAGTGTTATCTAGTATTTCTGGTGCACAACGTTCATATTTAACTTTAATTACCCTGCCTTCTATTGGCCTGAAAATTTTTTTTGCCTCAGTGGCTTTTTTAGGGACATTTCTTATTTATAAAAGAGTGTTTAATACCTTTGAAGAAAAATTTCTTAATTTTGTGCTTGGAAAACGGTTGTCTTTAGAGAACATCCAGCAAGGAAAATATCTCAATGATCGTTTTGAAGAAAGCCATAGGGTAATGCTGGCAATGTCGGATCGTGAAATGACAGAATTATATAAAACTATTTTTACTTCAGTCACCGATCTTTTCACAAATGAATCAAAAATTCGAACGCTTTATAACTTATCATCTGGTTGTCATATTCAGGAAGTGAGCATCAAGACTAGTAATATACGACAATGCCTAGGTGTTTTAATAGGTATTATTGCTTCTTACGCCTATTATTCAGTTGGAGAATTAATGGCGAATGCGTTTTATAATTTTCCAGACATTGGAAAGTATAATGAAAATAAAAATTCCATTGTTTTTCCAGAAAATATCAAATCATCAGATATTGTAAAAAATATCTTTGGACTATTAGTTGCGCTTCCGCTTGCGCTGATGTTTTCAATTACCACATCACGCGGACTTGGAAATATATATGATGCAATATCACGAGAGAGAAAACAGTCTAGCATGCCGATTAAACATGAGCGCGTTAGAAATTGTCTTAGCGTTTTTGCTTCATGTGAGGGTGTTTTCGCAGGAATTCCAGCGGTGACTTTATTTTTAGCGGCATTGTCATGGATTTCACCCAAAGAATTATTTATATTTGTTGCGATACTAGGCGGAACCAGTGCTTTCGCAGCGCAAGTATCTTTTAGTTTTTTTGGAGTCAGGGCGCTAACGGATGATATTTTTACACAGATTACAAAAGATAATGATTCTGTTTCTGCGAAAAAAGCGAAACTTTCCGCATCAATTAAATTTTTTAAGGATGGTTTGTCAGTAGCGCGTAACTCAGATATTAGAACACTTTATCATGACCTCGCACCGGAAAAATAATTGCCATTAGTTAAGAGAATAGATATTAAAATGAATTTTTTATATGTATTTATGTTTGTTTTTATTTGGGCGAGTGGGCCCATTTTTGTTAAATTGGGTTTATTATACGCTACACCACTGGATTTTTTAGCGTTGCGTTCATTGACCGCTACTTTTTGCTTTTTTATTATTTGGCTTATTACTTGTTTAAAAGAGGGTAGTAGAAAATCCATTTCGCATTTACAGTGGAAAAATATTTTATCCATGATTGTCACAGCACTATTGCTTCAAGTTGCTTACCAAACCAGTTTTTTTTATGCATTGCAGTATAAATTATCTCCTGGTTTATTAATGATTATATTGGGAACGCAGCCTATTTTTACTGCGATTGCTATGTCAGATAAATTAACAAAACGTAATTGGATAGGTTTATTTTTTGCATTGTTTGGTTTGTATTTGGTTGTACATCATTCCGCGACCATTCATGGTTTAAATTTTCTTGGAGTTTTATTTGGTTTGATTGCATTAGCAGGAATGACGATAGGAACCCTATTTCAAAAACGTTTTTGTAGCAATATTGATTTTAGTACTAATTTATTTTTTCAATACTTAACCAGTTCCGTTTTATTTTTAATGATTGATCGGTTTCAGATTATTCATTTTAGTTCATTTAATATTTTGTTTTTGGTATCGCTTTTTTGGATGGGGATTATTGTTTCAGTGATTGCAACTTGCTTATACTATTATCTTGTTAATTCAAAACACATAACGCGCGTAACAACTATATTTTATGGTGTGCCGATAGTAACTGTTATTTTAGATTATTTTATTTATCATCAGGCTATTTCTGCCGTTGCATTGCTAGGATTTTTTATAATTTGTTTCGGGCTTTATTTTTCCGTTGGTAATATCAAATAGATCAGTTTATGGGCGGCGTCAATCACATTGAATGACTAACTATTTGTATCAATTAAAGTATTTCAATTGGATTTTTTTGAATACCCCCAAACAATTTTTTCGGGCATCTGTTTGATGAAGAAGATAGCATGTTTCCGACGAAGTTACCTTAAAACCTAAAGGTTGGTGTATTTGCCACAGGTTTTTCCAAAGCTGATAAATCTGGTTTTATTTTTTGATGCTGCATTACTGGAACGGAAGCGCGTATCTCATGTAATTTCTTCAAATCAATATCAGCATAAGCAATTGCATTACCAAGTTCGGTGATTTCCTGAATTATAGAACCCCATGGCTCAACAATAATACTGTGTCCGTAGGTTGGTCGTCCGCTTGTATGTGTTCCACCTTGCGCTGCACCAACAACATAACAAAAGTTTTCTATAGCTCGACTTCTAGATAATGCTTGCCAATGTGCTTCACCTGTTTTTACAGTGAACGCTGAGGGTATCGCAATAATTTCAGCGCCATCATTCATCAGTTGAGTAAATAATCCCGGAAATCGAATATCATAACAAACACTTAATCCTAATTTTCCAACAGGTGTATCAACAACAATAATATCGTTGCCTGGTTCTGTTGTGTCGGATTCTTTGTAGCTTTCAGTTTCTGAAATGGTCACATCAAATAAATGTATTTTGTCGTATCTTGCAACTGCATTTCCATTATGATCATAAACAATAGACGCAGCCCTTACTTTTTTTTCATCTTCGCAGGCAATAGGTATTGTTCCACCAACGATCCATGTGTTGTGCATTTTTGCTTGTTGAGATAAAAAGTTCTGAATTTTGCCAGAACCATATTTTTCTTTTACATCTACTTTATCGGTAGGTTTTTTACCCATAATTGCAAACATTTCTGGAAGAACGATAAGCTGCGCTTGATTTTTAGCTGCTTCTGCAATTAATTTCGCAGCAGTAGCTAAATTTTCATCGACAACATGAGAAGAACACATTTGTATCGCTGCAATTTTTTTAGTTATATTTCTCATGTTTAATCACCTATTTTTTTGATCCAAATGAAAATGGATTGTAATTAATATTCACATCATACACATCAATTCCTTCTGATTTTTTTAATTTTTTACACACATATACATTAACGGGAGTCATAATCGCTTCAAATGCTACTTTGTACAAATATGAAAAAATAACAAATGGTAATATTTGTGTTGTGAAACTTAAATTTCCAAACCACGCTACACTGGTTCCGACAAGCTGTAATACTGCTTCACCGATCGCAGTTGCAGTAATAAATCTTAATGGTAAATATTTTCCACCGAATTTATTTTTAAGTTTTGAAATAATGTAGTCATTTACTAAATTACCAATAAAGATAGCAGCAAGCAGAGCAAATAAATGCCTTGGAAGTGAATTAAAAACTGTATTGTAAGATGCATCAATATTACTAACACCAGGGGTAGGTAAGTATGTAATGCATTTCATATAGAGAACATAAAAAATCAATATTATTACGGACATTTGAACTAATTGCCTGCTTTTTGAGTACCCATAAACTTCCGTTGTGATGTCTTGTATGAAAAAAGATAACGGTATTGTCCATGTTCCACCTGTTAACAATATGGTGAAATTGGTCATCGGAATATGAAAAGGAAATAATCTTGCTGCAACTGTTAATGACGTAATCATTCCTGCAATATAAATCGCCGTCAAAATATAAAAATATTTTAAATTTTGCCCATCACTAGAAATTTCATTTAATAATTTTTTTTCTGACATTAATTACCTTAATGCATTTTTCGAATTTCTGATTCGCTTGCGTCATATCCAATAGAAACAGCTTGAAATGTATCGAGCGCATATAACAACGCTTCATTTTTAAATAATTCAACAGTGGGTATCTCGATTTCTTTATCAAGACAAGAAGAGCGCAGCACTGTAATTTCCTGTCCGCCCCTATCGAAATATTTTCTTGAAATATTTAATATTGGATTGCTTTTTACAAAGCAACATAATTGTTTAAATCGCTTCATTTTCTGCCAACCATCACAACTCGTATCAACTACATTGTTTCTTTCATTGTTTGCAAGCATCCCAATAATACAAGCATCAGCAGGATGTAATTCTTTCACTAAACTTTTATCTCCAATTGCTTTTTTCACAGAAATTTTTTCGATGGTTCTTTTATTTCTCACTCTGATTATCACAATGGTTTGATTTAATTTTTTGCAAAAATAATACCCGTCTAATTTTAAATAATATTCAAAATTACCTTGTTTTGTAGCCCAAAAACGACCATAAATATTTTTAAATTCACTCACAACATCTTTGTATATTTGTGAAAGCATGATTGCGCTCCATCGAAAATCAATAATTATTTAAGTCAGATTATTTCTTGTTTGTATAACGATACCTATAATTTTGTCAGAATCCTGTAATTGAATTGTTGGGAATATATCATTTATTGCTTTGATAAATTTATATTTTCCATCAATCATCAGTTGTCTAAATAATATTTCGTTGCTTTTTTTAATATGAACAACTACAAAATCTCTATTTTTTTGTTCTCGTGTTGGATTAATAATAAGAATTGTATTTTCTTGAAATTGCGGGCACATTGAGTCGCCTTTTATCCGTAACGCAAATTGACCAATTTCAATATTTGGATCAGTTAAAATCCAGTCAAAATGATTGTCTGGTTTGACACTTTGCAATATCTGTTTCCAATTATTTACATTATCCCATTCAATAATTGGAATAGAAGTATATGAACCAGTTAAAATCGATGATCCTGAGTATTGGAATATAGGTTGATTCCCAAGTAATTGATCGACAGTTACATTAAAATATTTTGCAATTGCGTGCAGTGTAGATGCTCTTGGGTCTGGCGTTCGCCCTGATGCAATACGGTTAATTGTGGCTCTTGGAACGCCAATTATTCTTCCGAGCTTCGCTTCGCTGATTCCTGCGTTGCGTAGTAAGTAGTTTAAAACATTGCCAACTTCCAACACAGCTGTACTCATATAAAAAGCCTTAATAAAGTTTTATGAATGATTCTCGTTGGAATAGCCTGATATGCGTCTGTGCGAATGCGCGAAATATAATGTGCATTACCCGCGGCGTCGTACTGGATTTTTGTAAGTGTGTCTTTGAGGTGCTTTGCCTCGGATTCCGTCAATGTAATTTCTGTTTGGTCGCTCATAATTTTTTACTTTCATCGCGTTGCTCAATAACGGGCATGTTGATACAAACACGAGCATATAGCAAGAGCTTTTTAATATTTTCTTAATGTACCTGTAAAAAATAGCACTATTTGATATTGTCTGTTTTCATCTAATTCCTTTGAAAACTAATAATGAAAAAAGTATGGTGGTTAGTTTTGGGATAGTTATTGGAAGTGTATAAAAAATGGAGGCGGCGGGGATCGAACCCGCGTCCACTGATGATCAATCATCGGCTCTACATGTTTAGAGCTGCGTTTTGATTTAACCGTCAACACTCCAGCAGTCAGGATTATTTAACGGCGAGCTCGGTGTTTTAGTAATGCCGACACGAGCCATGCCGTCATCACGATCTTGTCTTTCTGACTACCGACCCAAACCAACAAGAAAATCTGGGGATAGGCTGTTGCCGTTTTTTAGGCGGCTAAACCGGTCTCGCTGTTTTTACGCAGCTACTGCCAATTCGTTACCAGCAAAGTTGCTATCGTTTGCAACTAAATTTGCAATGTTTATTTTACGAGCTTTTTTGCGTAGCTCGACATGCACCTTTGATCTCAACAGCAATGTCGAAACCAAAATCGCCCCCAATTGGGTAACCACATTGTAATTATAACTCATAAGAAAGCAAGTTTTTGTTTGAAACGTACGTTTCAAAAAATAAAATGATAATTATCGTGGCGATTTGAAAGCGGCACCATTTTGATTATCTTTAGGTTCGGGTGATGGCGGAGGAGAAGTACTGGTTTTTGGATAAGCAGCGCCGTTATACTTTTGACGAAACACAGACCAATCTCCAAGCCCAGAATAAGATACTTGTGCAGGTGGTGTGTGCGATCTATTACTATTAAACATAATTATTTACTCGTTAACGCCTCAAAATCCGCTGTTTTTCACGATTCCAATCACGTTCTTTTATCGAAGCACGTTTGTCGTGTTCTTTTTTACCTTTGGCAATTGCGATATTAATTTTCACGCGATTTTTAAACCAATGTAAATCGAGCGGGACGACAGTATAACCTTGACGATCTTTCGCAACAAACAATTTATTAATTTCTTTGCGGTGCAATAATAATTTTCGCGTGCGCAGAGGATCAGGATCAATGTGAGTTGATGCTGTTTTTAAAGGGGTAATATGCGCGCCGAATAAAAATGCTTCGCCACTTTTTAACAGTACATAACTTTCTTTCAGCTGTACATGTCCCGCGCGAATACTTTTCATTTCCCAACCTTCAAGCACTAAACCTGCTTCGAATTTTGTTTCAATTGCGTAATCGTGCCACGCTTTTTTATTGCTGGCGATTAATTTGTCTTCGGATTTCTTGCTCATAATGCGCGATAGTGTAACATTACAGCTTAAAATACGCGAGAAAATAGCATGTCAAAAGTTTATCGTTCAGCAATTGTTCCTTATTCCGAAGCACAAATGTATGAATTAGTGAATGACATCGCGCGCTATCAAGAATTTGTCCCCTATTGCACTTCCAGTATCGTCCACGAAAAAACAGAAACAGAAATTCGCGCCACATTAATTTTATCCGCAAAAGGCATGCAAAAATCATTTACTACTTTAAATCGTTTGCAAAAAAATCAATGCATAGAAATACAATTAATCGACGGACCATTTAAATATTTAAATGGTTTTTGGAAATTTGAAAAACAAAATGAAAATCATTCAATCGTCATTTTAGATTTAGAATTTGAATTAGCGAATAAAATATTTGCGATGATGTTTGGTTCTGTGTTTCAACAAGTGGCTGAAAAATTAGTGGATGCATTTGTTGAACGAGCGAAGAGTGTTTATAAATGATTTCAATTATTGTCGCTTGCGCAACACCTGAAAAACAAGCAGAAATAAAATTATCTGTCACAGAAAATTGTACGGTTGCATTTGCAATTCAACAGTCAAAAATTTGCGAACAATTTCCGGAAATTATTTTGTCGAATAATTTGGTTGGTATTTTTGGAAAACGTGTGATGTTAGAATATATTGTGCAGGACGGTGATCGTATTGAAATTTATCGCCCATTACTTATTGATCCGAAAGAAGCGAGACGAGCGAGAACAGTTTAAAATGCGCTCACGCTGATGCATGAGCTTCTGAAGAGGCTTCGTTTAAATATTCGGCAACTTCGGCAAATCAGTTTGAATATTTACAACAGAATCATTTTGGAATTGCACAATAAAACGTGTAACAGCAGTTTTACGCTTCACTGATTTTGTATAAACATATGTCATGCGATTATCGCTGTACATATTTTCCAAAACGGGCGAACCTAATATTGCAACAACTTGTTCGGATGACATGCCGCGATGTATTTTTTGCGTTTGAACTGGCGACAAAATATTACCTTGTTGAAATGGGGGATGATAAATGCAGCTGCATAAAATTGCTGGAATCAATAGTAAAAGCAGTAATCGTAATTTTTTCATGACATGCTCGCATTTGTTAAATTTAGCCGGAATCATAACGTATTTTTAGTTTGAATGATATTGCATTTTTTACAAATTCCATAAATCGTGTGGTGATGTTCTGTAATGGCAAATTCAGATTGCTCAGCAATTTCAGCCTGTCTTTTTTCTATTACCTCATCAAAAAATTCTTTCACCGCGCCGCAACGTTCACACACCATATGATCATGATGATGACCTTGTTCAATTTCAAAAACAGAAAACCCACCTTCAAAATTATGACGACGAATTAATCCTGCTGTTTCAAATTGAATTAATACGCGATACACAGTTGCTAAACCAACATCATTTCCTTGATCTTTTAATTGTTGATGAATGGATTCAGCGCTGATGTGATGTGGTTTCACATTTTCCATTAATTCTAAAATTCTTAATCGCGGCGCAGTGATTTTGAGGCCTGCCTTGCGAAGTTCGTTGTTGTTTGTCATATTAGTTTTTTAATCTCGCTATGCTGTTCGTGTAATTTTATTAATGTTTGTTTTGTATTGTCGAATTCTTCGCGTAATTTTGTCACAACTTCTGTTGGTGCTTTTTCAGTAAATGCAGAATTATTTAAACGCGATTCCATTTGCGCTTTTGCTTTTTCACATTTTTCAATTTCTTTTTTTAAGCGAATTAATTCTGCGTCTTTATCAATTAATCCTGCGAGTGGGATGTGTATTTCTAATTGATCAGAAAGTGCAGTTGCGCTTGGTGGAATTTTTTCTGTTGGATTTGCCCAGGTGATTGTTTCTATTTTTGCAAGTGCTTTTATGTAATGCGCATATTTTTCTACGCATAATTTATCATCGGCGCTGCCTTTATCAAAAATCATATTAATTCTTTTTGCGGGCGATACTTGCATTTCACCGCGAATATTGCGAATTGCAGTAACAATATTTTTTATTAATTGAATTTCTTTTTCTGCAACCACATTAATTTGTTTTGCATTTGCTGTTGGATAAGGCTGCAACATAATTGTTTTACCTTGAATATTTAACATCGGCGAAATTTTTTGCCAAATTTCTTCGGTAATAAAAGGCATGATCGGATGCAATAATCGCATAATATTTTCTAAAACAAAAAGTAATGTGTATTTTGTTTCAGGTGTTAAATCACATTTTGCTAATTCCAAATACCAATCACAATAATCATTCCAAACAAATTCATATAATAATTTTGCGAGTTGATCAAAACGATATTCTGCAAAATACGATTGCGCCTGTGTAATTGTTTTTTGTAATTGACTTAAAATCCAGCGGTCAGGCAATGTGTTACTCACACCTGCATTTATATTCTCACTAATATTCATTAATACAAATCGAGTTGCATTCCAAATCTTATTACAAAAATTTCTATAACCTGTTAAACGCGCAAAATCAAAATTAATATTTCTGCCTTGTGTTGCAAGCGCACAAAATGTAAAACGCAACGCATCGGTTCCGCTCGCAGAAATTCCATCTGGAAATTCTTTTTTGGTTTGTGCAGTAACTGTTTTTTCCATTTTAGGTTGCATTAAACCGGTAGTGCGTTTTGTAATTAATGCATCAAGTGAAATGCCATCGATTAAATCAATCGGATCTAAAATATTTCCTTTTGATTTCGACATTTTCTGACCTTGCGAATCACGAATTAAACCAGTAATACAAACTTGTTTGAATGGCACTTTACCTGTTAATTTCAGACCCAACATCACCATGCGCGCAACCCAGAAAAAAATAATATCAAAACCTGTGACCAGAACATTCGTCGGATAAAATGTTTTGAGATCAGGTGTGTAATCGGGCCAACCTAAAGTTGCAAATGGCCACAACGCAGATGAAAACCAAGTGTCTAATACATCGTTGTCCTGATGTAATGGTACATCATTACCTATTTGATGACGTTCACGCACATCATGTTCATGCAAACCCACATAATGTTTCCCATCATTGTCATACCAAACTGGAATGCGATGCCCCCACCATAATTGTCTGCTGATGCACCAATCTTGAATATTTTCCAGCCATTGTAAATAAGTTTTCCCCCAATTTTCTGGAATAAATTCAATTTCATTTTTGTGATGAGATTCGATAGCAACTTTTGCCATACCATCCATTTTCATAAACCACTGATCAGTTAATAATGGTTCGATAATCACGCCCGAGCGATCGCCACGCGGAATATTATTTTCATGCGCTTCAATTTTTTCTAATAATCCTAATGCATCTAAATCCGCTACAATTTGTTTGCGCGCAATAAAACGATCGAGACCGCGATATTTTTTTGGAACATCATCATTTAATTTTGCATCGAGTGTCATCACATTAATCATCGGTAAATGATGACGTTGTCCTGTCGCATAATCATTAAAGTCATGCGCAGGCGTAATTTTCACGCAGCCTGTTCCAAAAGCAGGATCAACAGAATCATCTGCAATAATAGGGATTTCACGATCAGCTAATGGCAACGCAACTTTTTTTCCAATTAAATTTTTATATCGCTCATCATCAGGATGTACTGCTACAGCAGTATCACCTAACATGGTTTCAGGACGTGTTGTTGCAACAATAATAAATTCTTTGCTATTTACAACTGGATAACGCATATACCATAAATGAGATTTTTCTGTTTCTGTTGAAACTTCTAAATCTGAAATCGCTGTTTTTAATTCTGGATCCCAATTTACTAATTTTTTTCCACGATAAATTAATCCTTCATTATATAAACGAATAAATGCTTCAGCAGTTGCACGTGAAATATTATCATCCATTGTAAAACGTTCGCGCGACCAATCGAGTGATGCGCCCATGCGACGAATTTGTTGTGTAATTGTTTCACCTGATTGTTGTTTCCACACCCACACTTTTTTTAAAAATGCTTCACGACCTAAATCATGACGAGAAATATTTTGTTGGCTCAGTTGTCGCTCAACAACCATTTGGGTTGCAATACCCGCGTGATCTGTACCAGCTTGCCATAATGTATTGTCACCTTGCATGCGATGATAACGAATGAGCGCATCCATCAATGTATATTGAAAACCGTGACCCATGTGTAATGTTCCGGTCACATTTGGTGGTGGCAGCATGATGCAATATGCATTTCCGTGATCAGATGGCGCAAAACAGCCTTGTTTTTCCCAAAATTGAGACCATTTGGATTCAATTTGTTTTGGATCAAAAATTTTTTCAAGTTCGGTTGACATATTGATTTACGCCTACACTCCCACTCACACGCACACTCTGCTAGAATCAGGCAGTTATTTTTTCACAAAAGGCACGCTTTGTCAGTGATAATTTTTCGTTATTTAGCAAAAGAAATATTGATCATGATGTTGGCAGCGACATTGATCCTGTTGGCATTGTTTATTACCAATCAGTCACTGCAATTTTTGCAGCGTGCTGCGCTTGGGCAATTGCCCGCGACAGAATTATTACACGCAATTGCATTACAAATTCCATTGTTGGTTCCTTATCTTTTGCCGCTCGCATTATATTTAGGCGTGCTACTAACATTAAGTCGCATGTATCTTGATTCTGAAATGGCAGTATTATCTGCATGTGGTGTGAGTCGTGCAAAAATAACGAGCATGATTTTTGTAGTCGCACTTTGTGTTGCAATTGTAGTTGCATGGTTAATGGCAGTTGTTGTGCCGCGTGCGCAAGGAGATTTAAATTCAATTGTAAATAAAAGTGCTGTGAACGCGAGTGTGCAACAAGTTATTCCGGGGCGTTTTATGGTGTTTCTGAAAAAAACAGATACACCAATTGTTTTTTATGCAAAACATGTTGAAAATCACGCTGTGCTGCACGATGTTTTTTTAGCGCAAAAATCAAAAGATATTGATCCAATTTCCCATCAACATAAATGGAATGTCGTTGTTGCAAAAACAGCGTTAGAAAAAACAATATCAGGACAAGATGGAAAATATTTAGTTTTTAATAATGGATATCGTTATTCAGGTGTGCCAGGTGATCAAGCATATCGTGTATTGAAATTTAAACAATACGGCGAGCAATTAACTGTGCACGCTGTTCCCAATATTGATATTGTTCAGCAGTATTCATTTTCAACATTATGGTCACAGAGTCCAAAAAATGTTGCCGCTGCTGCTGAATTGCAATGGCGTTTGGCAATGCCTATTTCTGTGCTTGTTTTTGCATTATTAGCAGTGCCGCTGAGTCAAATTAGTCCGCGACATGGAAAATTTACGCAATTATTACCGGCAATTTTAATTTACATGTGTTACGCCGATTTTATTTTTCTTACGCGCTCATGGATTCGCAATGGCCGATTGTCTCCCGAATTAGGAATGTGGTGGGTGCATGGTATTGCATTATCATTAGCGATTATGTTGATGTTGTATCGCATGGGTTGGCAGCGCATTCGTCGTATTTTCATGAGGAATAAATTCGCATGAAAATTTTAGATCGCTATATTCGTAATGCCATTTTAGTTGCAACTGGAATGGTGAGCGCAATTATTATTGCGCTACAAAGTTTTTTTTCTTTAGTTGAACAATTTCGTTTTATTGGCTTGCATGATTACAGTATTTGGAAAGTATTTTTATTTGTGCTGATGCAATTGGTTGCGCAATTTTATCAATTATTTCCGATGATCGCATTTTTAGGTGCGTTGATTGGATTAACGCGCTTATCATCCACCAGCCAATTAATTGTAATGCGTGCTGCTGGTTTTTCAGTAATACAAATTGCATGGAGTGTCATGAAAACAGGCATTTTAATGATTTTTGTTATTACTTTGTTGGGCGAGGGTTTGGGTCCGCAATGGCAACAAGAATCAATGCACATGCGACAAACTGCATTATCACCACCAACTAATTCTATTTTGCAATCTGTATGGTTGCATCAAGGCGATAGTTTTACACATATTGGCGAGCTGAAAAATAAAAGTGTGATGGAAGATGTTATACGATATAGTTTTGCGCCGAGCGGTCGATTAGAACGCGCAACGGAAGCGCAATCGGGACATTTTGAAAATGGTAAATGGGAATTATCTGATTTGAAAAAAAGTATTTTCACGCAAAATCAAATTGAAATTGAAAAACAAGCAAATTCAGCTTTGCATATTGCATTTCAACCGGATCTACAATTACAAATGTCGATTGTTTCTGCGGAGCAAACGTTAGTTGATTTATATCACACCATTGCATATCGAAAATCAATTGGTTTAGGTGTAAATCAATATGTATTTTCATTTTGTCAGCGATTATTGCAGCCGTTTACAACATTAGTGATGATTTGTTTGTCGGTGCCATTTGTTTTTGGTTCGTTTCGAAGTGCATCGATGAGCATGCGAATTATTGGCGGTGCCGTGATTGGTTTTCTTTTTTATATGCTGAATCAATTGTTCGGACCAATCACGTTGGTTTATCAATTCCCACCTTTATTAGCAGCAATTATCCCGACATTTTTATTTTTATTTATTACGATGATTTTGTTGGCAAGAACAAAATAATAAATTTTATCCGCACTCCGCCATTCCATTCATTTCTGACATATTTAATAATTGAATATGATGCTTATTTACAGTGATTATTTTTTTTTGCTGTAATTCATGAAATATTTTACTAATTGTACTTGGCGTGATTCGCAAATAATTTGCAATATCTTGATGTGTCATCATCAATTGTAACAACTGCTTTGGAAATCCTAATTCGCGATAACGTAATTCTAGTTGTAATAAAAATGTAGCAACACGTTGTTGAGCGCTTGTACGTAGTAATGCTGTATTATCCTGTTGAATACGACGACTCACCATTTTTAATAATTGTGCGCCTATCGTTGGAATTTTTTGTGTTAATGAAAACATTTTTTCTGTTGGAATAATGCAAATATTAGATTGATCAAGCGCAGTAATTGAAATGGAGCGATGCGATTCATCAATTCCCTCCCATCCAAATAAATCTGGTGGAAAATAAAATCCCATTACAAATTCTTCACCAGTTGCTTTTGTGAGATAACTTTTTAAAACGCCCGCGCGCAAAATATATAAATTTTTGGATTGCTCACCTTGATAACATAAATGTTCACCGCGTTTTAGCATTCTTGCTGAAAATTCAAATGAATTGAACCCCAAACAAACTGCAGCGCGTGAGCAACGTTGACATGCATTGATCATCTAAACCTCTTGTTCTGTACAAATATTATACAGTACAGAGATTGTGAATGAAAGATTAAGAAAGCAGCTTCCGCCATGGAATAATTTTATTCGGCACTTGCATGCAATATTCCTTCCAATATTCCCCATATTTTTTTGCGCATCGTTGATCATCACGATATGAACGATGCACAAGTAATATTGTTAAAAATACAACATAAAACCACGGCAAAAAATTTATAAACAAAACTGGCAGCGTCCAAAAAAATGCTAGCCCAATTTCTAATAAATAGTGAAAATGACGCGAAATTCCCCACCAACCAGAAGTTAATAATAAACTTTGTTTTTGATCGCCGTGTTGATCAATATATTTTGCATGAATTAATTGCGGCGCTTTTCCCCATACGATGCAATTGCCTTGCGTTGCGCGCACCTTTTGTCTTTGCGCATCTGCAAAATAATTTAATATCACACATGTTACGCCGAGTATTATTATCAATGCAGCAATTATAGGTGAAAATGAAATAGGGTGATTCACTAAATACATTGCAGGCAGCGTATAAATTCCGGGAACCCACACTAAACATCCCCAACAAATATAAAATCCCGCGCGATCATGCATGATATCCATCGAGCGAAAATAACCTGATTCCCACCAAAAAAATTTCGCAATATAAAATAACATGATTGCAACGCATGCAATCATTGAATTTTGCAAACCATATAATTGTGCTTGTTTTGCGGCAAAAGAAATAATAATCACTGCCCAACTCATCATGCCAAAACGACAATTTGTAAATTGTTTTACATTCCAACCTAAAATAGTGGGATATAATTCTGTTCCCCAATAATAATCAAAAATAAAATTGCCGGTGGTGCTGTGATCTGAAGTAGATGGTTTAAATCTGCCCTTATAATATAAAATTAAACAAAAAATCAAACTAAAAATATTTAAGCTACCTAAAATTCCAGCAAAATTATCATACACAATTGTTGCTGAAAATATGTGAAATATTTCAGTGCCTAAATAAAATAGAGCGAGAGTAATAATAAAACATAAAAAACCGTTATCTTTGTAAACTGGAATATTACCATTTGCAGTTTCAGGACCCGTTACAGTTTTTCCCGGAACAATACGCATTAATAATAATTGTATTGCCATAAAAATTAAAATTATTTTCCAAGCAATGTGCGTTCCAAAAAACACTGGTTGCCAAATTTGCCAAATTGTATTCATGATTCCGTTTTGCAAGGCTATATGTGCAAAATTAAGAAGCGAACCTTGCATATTTGTATTAATATACCAAGCTAATATTACAGCGGGCGGGCAAGTTATCATTAAAAATAATGGCCCAATTGTTTTTTGAAAAAATTTTTTCATAAGAACGTCCCATGTTTTTTTCGAAAGCATTTGGATTGTAGCAATTTTTCGGATATCTTTGCACAAGTAAAACATTATTCGTTATTCGTTATTCGTTATTCGTTATTCGTTATTCGAGATCTGGGATTTGTGTTATCGTAGCGAGCAAAATTAAGAATTGGAAAATATAATGTATATTCACAAAGAAAGTAGACAGTGGTTATTTACATTAATATTTTTAAATACAATTATTTTGTGTGGCACAAGTATACCTGCAATGTATACCGATCCAATACCGCATGCAATTTCCACTATACTTTTTTATTCTGTATGTTGCATTGCACAGAATTTTTTCTTTTCAATTATTTTAGGGATTGTTGTAGCGCCGATTTTTTTCTTTACTCGCTCCGATCGTCTTAAAATTATTTTGTCATTATTGCCGATTGCTATTACGATTTTTATTTGCTTTGTGAATGCTAAAGTATATTCATTCTGGCGTTTATACGCGAATGCGAGTTTGGTGCGCATGTATTTTTCAAAAGGTGGTGGATCGCAAATATTTGAAGTGCATGACACGATGTACGCATGGATTGCGCTTGCAGTTGTGTTAATTATGTTGTTAAGTTTTATTGCATTAATTGTTTCAAAAAAATTATGCAGACCTTTTCCGCTTAAAATATTTTCCAGTGTATTTATTTTTATTTATATATTTTCACAAATTACTTTTATTATTTTTATAACTGAAAATAATATGCAATTCTTGCAATACACATTAAAAGTGCCTTATTTTTATGATCTTTCGTGGGCGCATGCTTTAGAAAAAATGGACGTGAAATTATTTCCGCGCGATGCGCTGTCGCCGGACTTGCGCCATATTTTATCGGATCAGCACGCTTTAGATTATCCGTTGCATCCATTGCAATATCATTTACCAAAAAAACCATTAAATGTTTTATTAATTGTGGTTGATACATTGCGTTACGACATGATTAATCCAACGAATATGCCGAACGTATATCGTTTTGCGCAACATGCAGATCAATTTCTAGATAATTTAAGTGGTGGCGATTGCACGCGTCCCGGTATTTTTTCTTTATTTTATGGAATTCCGGCAACATATTGGGATGCGGCAATTTTACATCATCAAGGTTCAATTTTAATTCGCGCACTTCAGGCAAATCACTATCAATTGGGTTTATATGCAAGCGCGCCGTTAATTTCACCGCCATTTGATCAAACTGTTTTTGCAACCGTAAAACATTTTCAAGAAATAACACCGGGCGCAACACCGATGTTGCGCGATGATGAAATTACGCATGAAATGCAGCAATTTTTGAATCACGCCGCTCAAAATAAAAAACCATTTTTTGGATTTTTATTTTATGACGCGCCACATGCGTATAATGCAATTCCGTTGCACCATCCATTTTCTCCAATCGCCTTCTTAAATTATTTTTCAATTAATAATGATACGCCGATTACGCCAATTTATAATTTATATAAAAATTCTGTGTTTGCAGATGATCAATTATTAGAAAAAATATTTCAAACATTGCAAAAAAATAATTTAATGCAAAATACAGTTGTGATTATCACCGCAGATCATGGACAAGAATTTAATGATTACAATAATAATTATTGGGAGCATGCAAGTGGATTTTCAAAATATCAATTGCGAACACCAATGATTATTGCATGGCCAAATCGCACACCAAAAAAATATTTTTATCAAACGACACATTTTGATTTAGTTCCAACGATATTAAAACGTGTGTTGGGTGTTATTAATCCGACAATTGATTATTCAATCGGCGATGATTTTTTCTCTAAAAACCAGCCAAAAACAGTGATTACCGGAAATTATGCTTATTTTGCTTTTCTTGATCATGATAAAATTATGCAATTTCATGAGTCGGGATTATATCGATTTACAAATTTAGAAATGAAACCGTTACATGATGAAAAAGCTACGCCGTCTGATTATTCTCGTTTACTTAAGAAGATGACGGCGTATGGATAATTAATATGGCGAACCTACAACAGTAAACTTAGTCTCAAGGTTAATGTCTGCTGCTGTTTCGACTGGTATCCGTCTTCCGCCGATCACTATGTGCGGCATCCCCAACTTTTTCTCGCCTGAGAATAGAGTATTTGGATTGCCACTACCAGCAACTTGATTTGTGCTGCACGTAGTCAATGGCATTTTTTTTGTTTTTTGGAGTGCTTCCGAGCAAATAATTCTATATGCGCCATCTTCAGGAGTTGAGAATTTGAAAAACTTACCAAGTTTCATATACAGCTTTCCTTCTTCTGATAATTTAATCATCGCCTGAAAAACTTTTTCATTGTCTAGCGTGACAAATACGATATCATTTTGTGCCTTATGTCTGGTTATAGAGAAATCAATACCTTCAATATTATGTTTAGGAGGTAATAAGTCTCTTATCGCGTTGTTGAGTATTGTTTGATTGAAGCGACTGTCAATAATTCTTAGATACAGAGTATAACGAAACATATATCACCCCATGAATGCTAATAAGACGCGCATTATAAGGCAAAATAGGTGAAATAAATAATTAAGAGAAGATTAATTTAGGAATTTTTTTCACACGCACACTAATTATTATCTTCGTGTTTACTAATTCCTTCATCATCATTACTCATCAAATTTTCCTGCCATGGGAAATGACGATAAATACTGAAACCTGCGACGGGCATCATAGGATATTTAATGATGTCAAAATAAGGTGAATAATCAAAATCACTCGGCGAATATAATTTTGGATTGCGACGAATCATTTCTAAATTTTGTTGTGCGTCTTCACGAATCAGCGGCAAAATAGGGAATTTTACAGATGCAAATGCTTTTGCAATCATCACAGAACAAATATCTTGTTCCGCTTTTCCCGCTTTTTGATTAAATAAACTAGAATGCCAACGACGCGGAATAAATTTACTTGATAAAATAAATCGTCCTAAATCAAGAAAATTTCGAATACTGTATTTTCGTCCGATGCTATTTACTGCATAACCAATGACTTTTTGTGCATCCAAATGTGATAAACCAGTTGGACGACAAACACGAATATGCTCTTCTTTGTATTTTGATAACGGAACAATAATGGTGCCTTGACCAATCATCGCTTCAACTAATAATGGTTCTGATGGTAAACCTTTATAATGTTGTTGTACAAATTCGCGTAATTGCGGATCGTCGATATTATATAAATGACCAATGTATAGCGCAGAATGACTCCACGGACTTTGCGTAATGTGTTGCACAATATGTGAAACGCGATTACGTCCTTCAATTAACAAAACATCTGCTGGTCGCACTTCGTGACGAATACGCGAAAAATCACATAAATAACTGTGTGAAGGTGAAGTATTCGTTAGCAAAAATTTGCTGGTTTTTTTAACGAGCCAATTTCCGAGTGACATTGTGTACTCCTACTGTGAAAGCTTCACAGCTAATCCCACATAATTTTCTGGTTTCAACGCTTTCAATTCCTTTTTTGCTTTTTCTGGAATTTTTAATTGATTAATAAAATCACGCCATTGTTTTTGTGTAACTGTTTTACCGCGCGATATTTTTTTTAATTGTTCGTATGCGTCGGTAATGCCATAACGTCTCATCACCATTTGAATTGGTTCTGCTAAAATTTCCCAATGCTGATCTAATTCTTTTTTTAATAACGATGCGTTTGGAATTAATTTTGATAATCCTTTTTGTAATGATTGATGTGCAATAAACGCATATCCAAAAACACAACCGATATTTCGCAGTACAGTTGAATCAGTTAAATCGCGTTGAAAACGCGAGAGTGGTAATTTTTGTGATAAATGAGTTGCAAGTGCAATGCATAATCCTAAATTGCCTTCTGCATTTTCAAAATCAATGGGATTAACTTTGTGTGGCATCGTTGACGAACCCACTTCATGTTCTAATTTTTTTTGTGAAAAATAATGCAGTGAAATATAACCCCACATATCACGACAAAAATCGATTAAAATTGTGTGACACACATTTAATGCATTAAAATATTGCGCTAAAAAATCATGCGGCTCGATTTGTGTTGTGTGTGAATTCCACTGTAAATCCAGCGATTCAACAAATTTTTTCGATAATTTTTGCCAATCCACTTCGGGGAAAGCTACAACATGCGCATTATAATTTCCAACTGCGCCGTTACATTTTCCAACAACTGGAATAGTTAAAAAATAATTTGATTGTGTTGCTAATCGTATTGCAAAATTTTTAAATTCTTTGCCAAGCGTTGTTGGTGTTGCAGCTTGTCCGTGCGTGCGTGATAACATTGGAATTTTTGCATATTTTTTTGCGAGTGCATTGAGTGTTTTAATTATTTTTTGTAATTCTATTTTTAATATTTTATCGCGAGATTCGCGAATCATTAATGCGTAGGCTAAATTATTAATATCTTCTGATGTGCATGCAAAATGAATAAAAGGTGATAATCGTTTTAAGCTCGCATGCTTTTCCAATTTTTCTCGTAAATAATATTCAACTGCTTTGACGTCGTGATTCGTTTTCTGTTCTATTTTTTTAATGTGTTCAGCTTCTTTTTCATTAAATGATTTTAATATTTTTTTTAGAAATGTTTGTTCGGCAGGTGATAATTTTTTTACTTCCTTTATTTGCGCATTTTCAGATAATGCAATTAACCAATCAATTTCAATAGATAACCTGTAGAAAATCAGTCCATATTCACTTACAATTGACCGTAATTTTTCGGTTTTAGCGCCATAACGTCCATCGAGTGGAGAAATGGCGGTGAGTGTTGATAGCGGCATGTTATCCTCATTTTTACAAATGCTTGCTCTATTATCATAGTATAAGTTGTTATAAACACATAGGAAACTATATGCAATTTATTGACCTACAAACGCAATATCAGCAGCATAAAACGCAAATTGATGCTGCAATCGCACGTGTTTTGCAGCACGGGCAATATTTATTTGGTCCTGAAATTGAAGCATTAGAAAGCCAATTAGCTGATTATGTTGGTGTAAAACACTGCATCGCGATGGCAAGTGGAACGACCGCATTGCAAATTGCGTTGATGGCTTTAAATATTGGTCCAGGCGATGAAGTGATTACAACGCCTTTTAGTTTTTTTGCAACAGCTGAAGTAATTTATTTGCTGGGTGCAACGCCAGTTTATGTTGATATTGATCCCGAAACGTATTTATTAAATCCAACATTATTAGCAAAAGCGATTACTGAAAATACCAAAGCAATTATTCCAGTGAGTTTGTATGGTCAATGTGCTGACATGGATGCGATTAATGCAATTGCAAAAAAACATAATATTCCCGTGATTGAAGATGCAGCACAAAGTTTTGGCGCTGAATACAAAGGAAAAAAATCATGTGCGTTAAGTGAAATTGCATGCACGAGTTTTTTTCCGTCAAAACCATTGGGTGGTTATGGTGATAGCGGTGCTTGTTTTACGAATGATGATGAATTAGCGCATCGCATGCGTTTAATCACAAATCATGGACAAAAAAGTCGTTACAATCATGTTGCAATTGGAATTAATGGTCGCATGGATACGATTCAAGCAGCAGTTTTACTCGAGAAATTAGCGATTTTTGATAAAGAATTAAAAATGCGTGATACTGTTGTGAATTATTATCGCAATGCTTTACCCGATTTTTTAAAACCACCTGTTATTGCGTCGCACAATAAAAGTGTTTATGCGCAATATACAATTCAAGTGAGTGATCGTGATCGTGTGCAAAAAACATTATTGGAAGCAGGTATTCCAACCGCCGTGCATTATCCAATTGGACTCCATCAACAGCCAGTTGCTTTAACGAGCTCTGCGAATACTGGTCAATCATTTTCGATCACAGAACGCTGCGCGCAACGTGTGTTGAGTTTGCCGTTTCATCCTTATTTGCAGGAAAAAACAGTGAAAGAAATTTGTGAGCAATTGAGTGCATTAACAGTGAATGGATAAGGAATAATGGACATCAAAGAAAAAACAGTCCTCATCACGGGCAGCGCATCTGGTTTAGGCGCAGCAACTGCACGCGAATTATCAAAACGCGGCGCAAAAATAATTTTGCTCGATAAAAATATTTCGCAAGCTGAAAAAATCGCAGCAGAAATTCACGCAAAAGCATTTGAATGTGATGTAACTTCTGAAAATTCTGTTAAAAATATTATTTCTCAATGCGGCGAAATTCACGCGGCAATTAATTGCGCTGGGATAATTCACGGTGCGCGCATTGTCGGAAAAAATGGTGCAATGCCACTCGACGATTTTTCTCGCGTAATACAAATTAATTTAATTGGCACATTTAATGTGTTGCGATTGGTTGCAGAAAAAATGTCGACACAAAAAATATTAAATGAAGTTGGTGAGCGCGGCGTGATTATTAATACCGCTTCAATTGCTGCATTTGAAGGACAATTAGGGCAAATCGCCTATAGCGCTTCAAAAGGTGGTGTTGCAGCGATGACATTACCCGCTGCGCGTGAACTCAGTAAATTTGGAATTCGCGTGATGACAATTGCGCCGGGCGTGATGCAAACACCGATGGTTTCTGGCATGACAGAAGAAGTTCAAAAACAATTATCTGCTGATGTTCCATTTCCGAAACAATTAGGTGATTCAAAAAACTATGGTGAATTATGCGCGCATATCATTGAAAATAATTATTTGAATGGTTCAGTAATTAGATTAGACGGAGCGTTGCGGTTGAGGTAAGGAAGTGAGAGCGCTAGCGACCACGCCGATAATGATTAGAACATCTTTATAGGAAATCGTGCGATGAAAACTGTGTTGCATTTTGCCCACAGTCCGTCACGAATGGAAGATAGTCAATTGTAATTCAATGCATTTTTAATGCCACAGCAATTCCATTTTTTTATTACTATAATATCGGCTTAACTGGCAATGAATAATGCCGGAATGTGGGGTGATTTATGATATTAAAAAAATACATTGTAGCTTCGAGTCTTTTGTTAACTAGTTTTAATTTGTACGCAGCGACTCAAATACTAAACTGTCCGCAAAAATTTACTTGTCAGTTGGTGGCGAACTCGCAAGGCAATTATTCATGCATGACATATCCGCTTCAGTCTCAAGGTTGGAACAACCAGATTACTGGGGATCAACCCAGCGGTCCAGGCGAGGTGAAATTTTCTTCTCCTGTAGCTTTTATAAATCCACAACAGACTTTTCAGACCCAGTGTCTGTATCAAAACGCCGCGTTTGGGATTGTACTTTGGACCAATCAACCAAGATATGTGCCGGTACTCAATAAAGGCAATGCATGGAAAGATTCAAATGGAAATCCGTTGAAACCTGGTGAGAAGACCACTTCTTATTGCTCTGGCACTTCAATTCAATGTCAAATGCAATCAACTTCTAATTGATTTGAAAAAAAAGGGGGGTGTCTTCACCCCTTTTAATCTTCCAAATAAGTATATCCCTGCAACCCATTTCTTAATTCTTCCAAATACATTTGTCTTTCCTGCTGCGACAAATTCGCTTGCGCCATTTGACTGCGATACGATTGCAATAATTCTGACGCATCAAAATGCACATAACGTAACACATCAGTTACCGTGTCGCCTTCAACAGGTTGTACTAATTGATATCCACCATTTTCAGTTAATTCAACGTGAACAGAATTCGTATCACCAAATAAATTATGCATATCGCCTAAAATTTCTTGATAGGCGCCGACGAGAAAAATGCCTAAATAATAGGGTTTTTGTGGATTAAATTCGACAAGTGGTAATGTGGATTCCACACCTTGACTATCAACATAATTATCAACTTTACCATCAGAATCACACGTAATATCTTGCAATACACCGCGATGATTTGGTTTTGTTGTTAATCCATTCACAGGAATAATCGGAAAAATTTGATTAATTGCCCACGAATCCGGCATCGATTGAAATAAAGAAAAATTGCCGAAAACTTTATCTGCTAATTTTTCATTTAATTCATCAATTGCTTCACGATGTGCGCGCACAGAATGTTTTAATAATTCACGCACGCGTGTGCAAGTCATTAAATAAATTTGTTCTGCAAGTGCGCGTTGTTTTAAATTCACGAGTCCGTAAGTATATTGACTGTGTACTTCACTCATTAAATGACATGCGTCGTGATAATTTTCAAGCGCAGTGTATTCATCGACATGTTGAAAACCATACCATAAATCTTGAATTGTTTTTGGCGCATCACTTGGAATATTTGTTAATTCATTTTCAGCTACCATCGCACTTTCAATATCAATAATATTGACAATCATCACAGCATGATGTGCTGTCATCGCACGTCCTGATTCTGTAATCACATTTGGGTGTGGAATATTTCTTTCATTACAAAATTCGCCGATCGTATAAATAATATTATTCGCATATTCTTGAATGCTGTAATTCACAGAACAATCTGAGCGTGAATGTGTTCCTTCATAATCAATTCCGAGTCCGCCGCCGACGTCGACTGTGTGAATGGGGATTCCCATCAAACGTAATTCAGTGTAATAACGCGCACATTCTCGCAATGCGCGTTGAATGTCGCCGATATTTGCAATTTGCGAACCTAAATGAAAATGCATCACTTGCAAACAATCAATCGAATTTGCCGCTTGTAATTTTTCAATAATTTTTAATAAATAATTTGCAGAAAAACCAAACTTTGATTTTTCACCACCAGTATCTTGCCATTTTCCTGTACCGGTTGCAGTTAAACGAACGCGCACACCTAAACGCGGCGTCAAATTCATTTTTTTTGCTTCTTCTAAAACGAGTGATACTTCCGATAATTTTTCGAGAATAATATAAACTTGATGACCGAGTGCTTGACCGATTAGCGCAAGACGAATATATTCGCGATCTTTATAACCATTGCAAATAATAATCGATGAGTTACCTGTTGGATGCGCTAAAACTGCGAGTAATTCTGGTTTACTTCCTGCTTCTAATCCAATGCGATCTTTACCATGTTTTACAATTTCATGTACAACGCGGCGTTGCTGATTTACTTTGATTGGATAAACTGCCGTGAATTTTCCTTTGTAATTAAAATCAGTAATGGCAGTTGTAAATGAATCAAATAATTCTTCGAAACGTTGTTTTAAAATATCAGTGAAGCGAATTAAAACAGGTGCGGTTAATCCAGATTGATAAATTGTTTCTAATAATTCATCCATATCAATTGCAATATCGCGACGTGTTTTGTCGGGCATTGCAACGATATTGCCTTTATTTCCAATATCAAAGTAACCTGCGCTCCAATGCGCAATGTTATAAACTTTGCGAATTTGTTGTTGTAATTCTTCTGAAATAAAAGTTGGCGCAGCGGGTGTTTTGATTTCAACAGTTGCTGCGGTGTCGCTATTTTCATTATCTGGCATTAAGCGCGCTCCAAAAATTTTAATTTAAAGAGCTTTTTAACATAATTTTGCGGGCTGTTCAAATGAGATATTCTTTAAAATGTAATAAGTTGGATGTAATCGCGTCGTTCGTTATAATTTTAATGTACTGTTGTAATGATACATAAGTACAATCATATTTTATTTCGCGTATAAATGTAGACTGTTTGAATTCCAAATTATGATGATAAAAATGCTTAAAAATACACATTAAATTTAATTTTACCTTAAGGATCGGCTGGTATGATGGTATTAAATTTAACGGACTTTAGGTGTAAATCATGGATTGTTTGGCTGTAAAAACAACGAGGTATAACAACCATGACATACAAAAACAAACAGTTACGTGTAATCATTGCGGCGGCGGGTATTGCTTGTTCGACAGGGGTTTTTGCGGCAACCGTACCTAATCTTGCCTCGCAATATTCTTCAACCGATTATAACATTGGGGATGTTGCTGGTTATCTGAGTAATACGTTATATGCTTGGGCTGGTGATGTTTATACACAAGTAAATCTTAATACGGGTGCTATCAGCACAAATGCAAGCGATATCACTACCAATACAAATAGCATCGCTAGCATTAATAACGACATTGATAATTTACCAACAACAGCAGATGTTAATACAGATATTAATACAGCTATTTCAAATTTATCTGGAAATACAGGTTTTGCTACAGCAGTTGATTCTGTTATTTCGTCAGATACAAATTTACCGACGTTAACGCAACAAACAACTAATATGAAAAATATCGGTGATCTTCAAACACAACAAACAACCGATGAAAGCGACATAACAAAGAATGCAAGTGGTATCAGCACAAACGCAAAAGCTATCAGCGCAAATGCAAGTAGTATTACTAATATCAATACTGCAATTACAAATTTACCGACGACAATATCTAGCACGATTGGATCGTACGCTACAACTCCAAATGAAAATTTTACTTCAGCTGTTGATGCAGCGATTACAGCAGATACAAATTTACCGACGTCAAAACAACAAAATGCTAACAAAAACGCTATTAGCACAATTAATACCACATTGAGCTCAACAGGTTCTATCGGTTCTGCCATTGCAGCTTTACCGACGACAGTATCTAATGATGTAAATAGTACGATTGGATCATACACTACAACTCCAAATGAAAATTTTACTTCAGCTGTTAATTCAGTAATTGGAACCGCATTGGGTTCGCAAGGTTCGATAACAAGCTCTATTAATACAGCTATTTCAAATTTATCTGGAAATACAGGTTTTAATTCGGCAGTGAATACGGCCGTTGCTGCTTCAATTAATAGCGCAACGAGCAATGCCGTTCAGACTGCAGTTAGTGCAGTAGCTAATACCGCAGCTAATACCGCAGTGAATACTACAATCACGAACGCATTGGCTCCAGCAACCAGTTCATCAGCAGCAGGTTCTATTGCTGCTGCCATCACTACCGAAACTCAACCTCTTGCGCAACATTTAGGATCTGGTTTTTGGTTTGCCAATAGCGTTGCTTCATTGCAAACTGCTTTATCAGACGCTGGCGCAGAAGCTTTAAAAAATGGTAATCCGCAAACAGTTAAATTAAGTGGCGGTGATTATTCGTTAAGCTCACCAATTCCGGCTAATGTTACATTAGAAGGTGCGGGCGAGGGAGTAACTAACATTACTGGCACCATTACAATGGACTCTAATTCTGCACTAGCAAATTTAACTGTAACTGACACGGCGGGTTCCGGAGATCTTTTTAATTTAGATGTGACAGCTGCGAATGGCACATTCACTTTTAGTCGTGTTGATATGGAAGCGGCAAGCATGACTGGATTCGGTTTTTCAAATACAAATAACTCACCATTTAGCGTTACGATTACATCTTCCTTTATTAACCTTGCAAATATCGATTCAGGAATAAGTAAGGTCGCGCTGAACTTAACAAATGACATGCTTGAAAAAGGATGTAGTGAACTTGAGAATCTGCCGATGAATACCGATATTGCCATTCAAGGTGGACCAGATCAGTATGTTGGTACGTGGCATTATTGTTCCAATACCAATTAAGAATGACAAAAACCGCATCGCCACGGAAGGCGTTGTTGTAAATTAGCATGTTAATGTATCATGATATCACTGCGGCGGAATTCACAATCAACTAGGGTATACCATGTTAGGAAAACACTTTCGCATCGTATTTGGTATCTCAATATTATTGATTAGCGCAGAATCCGCAGCTTTAACAATTCAATCTGGCAGCAGCGTTTATCATTTCAAAACCGATATTCCGCAATTTGTTGTGTACACACCAAAACCAGAACCTGTTTTTTCTGGCGCTTATCTTATGTTGAATGTAGGGTATGGTTGGCAAACTAACACTAGCAGCCCTTTGTTGCCGCAAACTCCGCCGGGCGCGGGTGATACTCTGCTTTATATACCAAATAACACAGCAGGATTAATTGAGCAAATTAGTTTTGGGTATATGTTTAATCCTTATTTCAGCATGGAAATTGGTGGATTGCATTTTTTTTCTGGTAGTTACAATATCAATTCATACACCGATCAAAATCAAACTACATTAATTGGCACTGCTAGCACCAGCTCAACTAATTATGCCGCAGATCTTTTATTAAAAGCATCATTACCTATCAAGAAAACCGGTTTGTCATTATTTGCTGCTGGGGGCGGTGCATATGAAGATGCAGAATTTTCGTCGAATTATAGTAATTTGCCCGCAGCCAATGTATCAGCTGATGCGATGACAACATCCACAAAAAATCAAGATTTTGTTCCCATGGTTTCAGCAGGGCTCGCTTATGCTTTTACACAACACATGCGTATTTTAACTAGTTTCACTTATCTTAGCGGCAAAGGATCACTTTCGAAAAATTATGTTGATTATATTCCCAGCGTAAATATCGCTAGTTTAGGATTGATGTGGGTTTTTTAAGTTTAATCTTCACCCAACGTAATCTGATTTGTCGCCTCATGTCGATCTGTTTCTGCAACATGAGTGTAATGCATTGTCGTACTCACATCTGCATGCCCCGCATTTTCTTGCGCAACTTTTAATGATGCGCCGGCTTCTAACAAATACGTTACATAACTATGACGCAACCAATGCGCGCTTGCAGAACGTAATTTAGATGCTTTATGCGGCGCCTTTAATTCAAATGTTTCAGCACCTAAATTAAAAGCCCATTTTAAAATTTGATCGATGCGTCGCGTCGAAATCGCATCAGTTAAATTTTTCATTGGAATTAAAGGTGTTTTTTCTTGAAATACAGGTTGCGCGGAAGTTAATCCAATCATTTTTCGAAAATCAGCCAGCACATCTAATAAAACATCAGGAATTGGAATTTCACGTAATTTTTTTCCTTTACCAATGACACGTAAAAACCAGCGATCTTTTCGCTGTTTAAAATCACCCATCGTGTGATTTGCAGATTCTGCAATTCGCAATCCCGTATAAAATAATAATAAAATAATATAACGCGCGCGAATAGTTTGAAAACTTTGTGTTTCATTATTCGCTGGAAATTCTGCGAGTGCATTTAGTGTTGCATTAATTTCATCTTTTTCTAAATAACGATCAATAATATTTGCAACGCGTGTTTGTCTTCTTTTACGACGTCGATCAACTGCAAGTGGATTTCCTGTTAAATAATTTGCTTGTACTAAATAATTAAAAAAAGAATCTAAAATCGTGAGTGATTTATTAATTGATGCGCCACTTAATCCATCTGCAAACGCGCGCCAATTTTCATTTATCGCACCATCTTTTTTTAAACGCGAAACAGAAGGTCCGCACCAAATTTCCACGGGCACAGGATTTTTTAAAAATTCTTGATACGTTTGCAAATGTGTTCTGCGCAAACTTGAAATATTTATTTTGCCAATATAAATGCACCACAATAATAATCGTTCAACTTCTTTTGCATACGATCGCAAAGTTTCCGGCGAATCTTTATATTCACGCAAAAAAGCGCTAATTGCTTCTGCATCATTATTTGCTTCAATTAATGCATGTCCTAATTCTTTATTGTAATCATCATGTGTGAAATGAATAATCGCTTCACCCATATTTTCTGAGTGTTGTGATAATTTAAAAAGTGGTTTGATAAAAATATTGTTTGGCATGTGATCATTATAGCAAGGTGTAAGTGTGGAGTTATAGCATTTACTACCAACCTCGGCTATAATGCCCCGTTTTAATCGTTCATGTTCCTGCCAATGACAGCGGTGCATGATAATTTGTTTAATTTTAAGGGGAAAAACATGTCATTTAGTACAGTTAACAAATCAGAAATCGTTAAAAAATTTCAATCTAACCCAAAAGATACTGCGTCACCCGAAGTGCAAGTTGCATTAATGAGTGCGCGTATTGATCGTTTAACAGACCATTTTAAAGCGCATGATCATGATCGTGAATCACGTCGTGGCTTGTTGCGTTTGGTTAATGCACGCAGAAAATTATTAACCTATTTAGAACGTGTCGATAATGTACGTTACAAAAAATTGATCGAACGTTTGGATCTTCGCAGATAGTGGGAATGACCACTCGATAGAGCGTAGCATCCTTCAGAAGCTCGTGCGTAAGCATGAGCGCATTTTTTATTTTATTATTTTATACCAGGATAATTCATGAATAAAATCACAAAAACATTTCAATACGGTCAACACGCAATTACTTTAGAAACCGGTCGCGTTGCACGTCAAGCGCACGGCGCTGTTTGGGTAACAATGGGCGATACAGTTGTATTAGTCACTGCAGTTGCAAAATCATCTGGTGCAGAAGGTCGTGATTTTTTCCCATTGACTGTTAATTATCAAGAAAAAACATATGCGGCTGGAAAAATTCCTGGTGGATATTTTAAACGTGAAGCGCGTCCATCTGAAAAAGAAACTTTAATTTCTCGTTTAATCGATCGTCCCATTCGTCCTTTATTTCCAGATACATTTACAGATGAAGTGCAAATTGTTGCAACTGTTTTATCGATGGATCCACAAGTGCAAACTGATATTCCATCTATTATCGGCGCAGCAGCTGCATTAGGTTTAACAGGCGTTCCATTTCAAGGTCCCATCGCCGCAGCGCGCGTAGGTTTCCGTGATGGTGCATATTTATTAAATCCATCTTCAACAGAAATTAAAACATCACAATTAGATTTAGTAGTTGCAGGCACAAGTGATGCAGTTTTAATGGTGGAATCAGAAGCAGATCAATTGCCTGAAAATATTATGTTAGGCGCTGTTTTATTTGGTCATGAACAAATGCAAGTTGCAATTAAAGCAATTGCTGAATTTTTGAAAGAAGCGGGTGAAGGTTCGTGGTCGTGGACTGCACGCACAACAGATGCAACATTAGAAGAGCGCATTGTTAAAGCTGCAGAACATGATGTAAAAGCAGCATATAAAATTCATAAAAAAACAGAACGTCAAGCACGCATTTCAGAAATTTTAAATAAATTAACTGCAGAAATTTGTGTTGGCGAAAATGCACCGTCAAAAGCAACCGTTGGAAATATTTTTCATGAATTAGAAAAACGTGTTGTGCGTCATCAAATTTTATCTGGCGAATCTCGTATTGATGGACGTGATACAACAACAGTTCGTCAAATTAATATTGATTTATCTGTGTTGCCGCGCGCACATGGTTCTGCAATTTTCACACGCGGTGAAACACAAGCGTTGGTTGTGACAACATTAGGTAGCGGACGTGATTCACAAATCATTGATGATTTAGAAGGTGAATACAAAGATCAATTTATGTTGCATTATAATTTTCCGCCGTACAGTGTTGGTGAAGTGGGAATGATGTCAGGTCCAAAACGCCGCGAAATTGGTCACGGAAAATTAGCAAAAAGAGCTTTAAAAGCAGTGATTCCGACGGGTGATGATTTCCCCTATGTATTGCGTATTGTATCTGAAGTGACAGAATCAAATGGTTCGAGTTCAATGGCAACTGTTTGTGGCGCAAGTTTATCTTTAATGGATGCTGGAATAAAAATTAAAGCGCCGGTTGCTGGAATTGCAATGGGATTAATTAAAGAAGAAGATCGTTTTGCAGTTTTAACCGATATTTTAGGTGATGAAGATCACTTAGGTGATATGGATTTTAAAGTGGCTGGAACATCTGATGGTGTGACTGCCTTGCAAATGGATATTAAAATCACAGGCATCACGCAAGAAATTATGTCGGTTGCTTTAAATCAAGCAAAAGATGCGCGTTTGCATTTATTAAAAATTATGAATGATGCGATTCAAGCACCGCGCATCGAGATGTCAAAACATGCGCCGCGCGTAATTACAATGAAAATTAATCCAGAAAAAATTCGTGATGTGATTGGTAAAGGTGGTGCAACGATTCGTGAATTAACAGAATCAACTAATTCTACAATTGATATTACGGATGATGGTATTGTGAAAATTGCTGCAGTAAATGCAGATGATTTAGAGCGCGCGAAATTACGCGTGCGTCAATTAACTGAAGATTTAACAGTCGGCGCAACTTATTTAGGTAAAGTTGTGAAGCTCGTTGATTTTGGTGCGTTTGTTGAAATTTCATCTAATCAGCAAGGTCTCGTTCACATTTCACAAATTACTGACAAGCGCGTTGAAAATGTCGCTGACTTTTTAAAAGAAGGTCAAGAAATCAAAGTCAAAGTAATTGAAATTGATCGTCAAGGTCGCGTGCGTTTATCGATGAAAGATACGGGCGAAGTGACAGCTTGGTAAAAAATTCAAAAAATATTTAAAAACCCGAATATAAATTTTATTTTTTCTCTGCTTTAATGGGCGATGAAAAATAATTTTTATTCGAGGTTTTTATGTCGAAAGAAAAAAAGACAACTATTAACGTGCAAGGTGCCGCGATTACGATTTTATCTAAGGCGGAAAGTGATTATATATCGCTGACGGATATGGTGAAAAAATTTGAGGGCGGGAATGCGCTGATTGAGAACTGGCTTAGAAATAAGGAGACTGTAGTATTTTTGAGCATCTGGGAACAAATTAATAATCCAGATTTTAATTCCCCCGAATCTGAGGGAATTAAAAATCAATCAGGTCTTAATAGTTTCTACCTTTCGGCGAAAACATGGATAGAAAGTACACGGGCAATTGGCTTAATTGCCAGCGCTGGTCGTTATGGCGGGACATACGCTCACAAAGACATCGCCTTCGAATTTGGTTCTTGGTTAAGTCCCGAGTTTAAACTTTATCTCATTAAAGAATTTCAACGATTAAAAGAAGATGAGAATCAACGTCTATCTTTAAATTGGAATTTGAATCGTATCTTATCAAAATTAAATTACCGCATTCACACAGACGCTATAAAAGAACATATTATTCCTTTGCTGATTAATTCAGAGCAAGCTCATTTTATTTATGCAGATGAAGCAGATGTTTTAAATGTTGCGTTATTTGGACAAACTGCAAAACAATGGCGCGAAAAGAATCAAGATAAGGATGGAAATATTCGTGAGCATGCAACAATAGAACAGCTGCTTGTATTAGCAAATATCGAATCAATGAACGCAGAATTTATTCAAATGAAATTACCACAGCCTGATCGATTAAAGAAATTAAATGAAATTGCCATTGCGCAAATGACATCTTTAATTATGAATAACCGCGTAAAGGGAGTAGCAATAATGGAAGTGGAAGCGCTAGCGACCACGCCAATAATAGAATAATGAAAATAAAATTATTCGTCACTCGCTATTTTATAGTGATCATATTGCTCGCATTAATTTTATTGCACGCAATTTTTATAAAAATAAATCAATGGCACTTACCAAAATCACTCGCGCATAAAACAATTTTGATTCAAGGCGTAATTAGTTCCATTCCCGAAAAAAAATATTACGGCGATCATTTTCAATTTGAAACACAAAAAATTAATCATAAAATTATTCACACAACATTATTAATCAATTGGTATCATTGGCCGCCAAAATTAAGCGCTGGGCAACAATGGAAATTGCACGTGCGATTACAAGTGCCGAAAAATTTTCATCACAGCAATGGATTTGATTATGCAAAATATTTATTATCGCAAGGTATTGCAGCGACTGGTTATGTTGTTTTCCGTCACGATAAAAATAAATTAATTGGCAAGAATAGTGCTTATTTTCTTGATCATTTTAGAGAAAATGTTGAAAAGCAAATTTTTGATGCAATTAAAAATCCAACCATTGCTGCATTTATTTCTGCTTTATCGGTTGGGTTACGCGATGGATTAACCGAATCGGATTGGCAAGTATTTCAAAAAACAGGTACTAATCATTTGGTGGCGATTGCTGGTTTGCATATTGGTTTTGTATTTACCGTTATTTATTTTTTCTCATTATTTTCTATAAAATTTTTTCCAAAATTATTATTGATGATTCCAGCATCACACGCAGCAAAAATAATTTCTGTAATCGGTGCATTAAGTTACGCAGCATTATCAGGATTTGCCATTCCAGCACAACGCGCATCAATTATGTTAATTTGTTTTATTGCAGGAGCATTATGTTATCGAAAAATTGCGATTACAAAACGATTATTATTTTCGGCACTGATTATTTTATTAATTAATCCACTGAATATTGAAAGCATGAGTTTTTGGCTAAGCTTTTCATCCATTGCGTTATTGGCTTGGGTGATGAGTGCGCGACTGCGAGCATCAAACCATATTATTTCATGGGGAAAAATGCAAGGTGCATTAACAATTGGATTATTGCCGTTAATGTTATATTTTTTTCAGCAAGCATCGCTGATTGCATTTGTGACAAATGTGGTTGCAATTCCATGGATAGGATTTTTTATTTTGCCGCTGTCATTAATCGCAACAATATTATTTTCACTGCATTTTTATAAGTTAAGCCATCATTTATTTTTCTTATGCGGGAAATGTTTATTTCCATTATGGCAATTTTTGCAAGATGCATCGCGAACGACTTTTGCAGTTTGGCATCATCCTATTTTTAATCCGCTTATTTTAGTGATCGCGATGATAGCGTCTATTTTTTTATTAGCGCCACGAGGATTTCCAGCGAGATTTTTAGGTTGTTTTGGTCTTTTGCCGTTGTTTTTTGTTATACATCATTTCTAAAATCTCCTCACTCAATCAGGAGTTTCGCGCCGAAGACAAATCTTAAACGAGCGAGCGCAAAAATTCGAAGTGCGAAACTCCTGTTAATAAAAAATCCATGATGATCTTTCTTCTCGTCTGAATTTTCTTAACGCTCGATGGTCGATTTTTTTAGGCCGTCTCAACGTGACGTCGTGACTCGTATCGACTAAAATTGACTTCGTGTCAATTTTGCCTAAAAAAATTGCGACCATCTCGCTAAAAATTCAAACTCGGCGAAAGACCATCATGGATTTTTTATTTCGCTCGACTGTACTTTATCGCTGGTTTTGCATCATTATTATTCGATTCTACCTCCAAGGTGATGTAATATTATGCCTTACAAACGTGAGGTATTTTTGAAAACAACAGCATCAGCAAACAACGGATTTCAAACATATAAGCGATTATTATTTTTCGCCAAACCGTATTGGATTTTATTTGTGTTGGGTGCAATTGCAACTGTTATTGTTTCAGGAACCGATGCCGCATTTACCGGATTAATTAAACCGATTATTGATCACGCTTTTATTGGGCGCGATCGCCAATTTATTCATTGGCTTCCCATTTTAATTTTCGGCATTTTTATTGTTCGCGGTGCAGCGGGTTTTGTATCGAGTTATTGTATTTCACGTGTTGCAAGAACGGTCGTGCGAGATTTGCGACGATTAATTTTTTCACGTTTAATGCAATTACCCGCAACATTTTATGATCGCAATAGTTCAGGTTATATTTTATCAACTATTATTTATAACGTTGAGCAAGTTGCACAAGCCTGTTCTGACGCGTTAATGACAATGATTCGCGAATCATCGCTTGCAATTGGATTAATTGTTGTGATGTTTTGGGTGAGCTGGCAATTATCTTTACTGTTTATTATTATCACGCCATTTATTATGTGGGTTGTGAAATGGAGCAGCGTGCGCATGCGCAGGTTAAGTACCAATGTGCAACAATCTGTGGGTGATGTAACGCATGTTGCCGGTGAAGGAATTGATGGTTATCGCGTAGTTCGTTTATATGGTGGTCAAGAATATGAAAATACAAAATTCAATCAAGCGACCAAAAATAATTTACAACGTGAATTAAAAATTGTGGTGACAAATGGCGTGGGAACAGCAACCATGCAATTATTATTGGCGATTCCCATTGCAACTATTTTATTAATTGCAACGAATCCCGCCATGCATATTTCTGCTGGTAGTTTTGCAGCGATTGTAACAGCGATGATTTCATTATTGCGTCCTGTGCGTCGTATGAGTATGGTCAATACAGAAATTCAAAAAGGTGTTGCTGCTGCGGAAAGTATTTTTAAAATGGCAGATGAAGATGTTGAAAAAGATACTGGCACACGCACTTTATCTCGTGTAAAAGGCGATATTAATTTTCAGAATGTATGTTTTGAATATAATACATCAACGCGCTCTATTTTAAAAAATATTAATTTCACTGTAAAAGCAGGGCAAACTGTTGCAATCGTTGGAAAATCCGGTGGCGGAAAATCAACATTGGTTAATTTAATTCCACGATTTTACGAAATTAATTCTGGTGAAATTACGATTGATGGTGTGAATACAAATGTATATCGATTAGAGGATTTACGAAAACAATTTGCATTTGTTTCGCAAGATACCACTTTATTTGATGATACTGTCGCGAATAATATCGCATATGGCTCTATTGCGCCTGTTGATAGAGAAAAAATTGCGCGCGCAGCAGAAGCAGCGCACGCAACAGAATTTATTTCGCAATTACCCGGTGGATTTGATGCAAAGATCGGTGAAGATGGTGTTTTATTATCTGGCGGTCAACGTCAACGTATTGCCATTGCGCGCGCATTATTAAAAGACGCACCAATTTTAATTTTAGATGAAGCAACTGCATCACTTGATGTGCATGCAGAACGTCATATTCAAGCAGCATTAGAAGATTTAATGAAAGATCGTACCGTATTAGTTATCGCACATCGTTTATCAACAGTTGAAAATGCAGATTGTATTATTGTGATGGATGACGGTGAAATTGTTGAAACTGGAACGCACGCATCGTTGCTTGAAAAAGAAGGCGTATATGCTGCTTTATATCGTGCGCAGTTTAAAGAATAATTATGAATAATATTTGGTACAAAAAAAATATTTTCCAATATTTATTATTTCCATTTTTGCTTATTTACCGCGTGATTATTTTTATTCGTTATTATCTCTACAAAAAAAATATTTTTAAATCATATAAAATAAATGCTCCAGTTATTGTTGTTGGAAATATTTCTGTTGGCGGCACAGGAAAAACACCACTTGTAATTGCTTTGGTAAATGAATTAAAGGAAAATGGATTTTTTCCTGGTGTCATTAGTCGAGGCTACGGCGGAAAAAGTAAAAAATCGCCTATTTTTGTGGATCAAAATAGTGATCCGAATTTAGTTGGTGATGAAGCAATATTAATTGCCAAAAAAACAGATGTGCCGGTTGTTGTTGGAGCAAATCGTGTTGATGATGCAAAAAAATTATTAGAGATGAAATGCAATGTTGTAATCAGTGATGATGGTTTACAGCATTATGCATTGCAACGTGACATCGAAATTGCTGTCATCGACGGTACACGTGGATTTGGAAATGGTTTTTGTTTACCGGCGGGGCCATTGCGCGAGCCAATATCTCGATTGCGCTTAGTGGATTTTATTTTGATAAATGGTAATGCGCTCATGCACATCGCTAGGCTTCCGAAGGGAGTCTCGCTTACCGCTGCAACTCACATACATTTTACGATCGATGATTTTGTTAACATCCACAATGAAAATAAAAAATTAAATTTATCTGAATTAAAAAATAAAAAAATAATTGCCGTCGCAGGAGTCGGAAACCCGGAACGCTTTTTTAATTCATTACGTACAGTTGGTATTGTATTTTCAACAAAAATTTTTCCAGATCATCATGCATTTGAAAAAAAAGATTTTGAATCCATCGCCGATGATATTATAATTATGACCGAAAAAGATGCTGTAAAATGCAATGCATTTTCAGATGATCGTTTTTATATGGCGCGAGGACATATCAATGTGGATGATGTTTTTTTTCAGGCAGTGATGCGGGAATTGAAAAAATAAGATTATCTCTATGAGAATACTTGATACACATCCAAAAAAACTATTTTTTGTATGTCTTGTTCAATACTATTATCCTGATTCGTCGAATAATCTAGAGCTCCTTACGGATGATTCTAGAATTAATTATATCTATGAATTGATACACACTTTTTTTCAATGTGATGGACTTTCTTCTGAAATAAAAAAGAATATACAGAATAAATTTTATGGTACACGGATTGTCAGTGAATATTCTGAAGTTTTTAAACTGTACGAATCCATACTTAAAATACACAATGATACAATGAGTTGGGTTAATGAAATAAATGAGAAAAGTGTAGGAAAATATAACCCAATTCCAGATGAAGATATTTTAGATCCCAAAAAAAATCCAAACTTAAGTAATTTTGCAAAATACAAAGAAGATTTGTTGTGTAAAATTGTTGAAACGGTTATGACCTTACCAATTTTACCCGATTTTTCGAAACAAATAGTGGAGATTAAAAATACATTGCTAACAGGCATTGTTGGTGATCTACAAAAACAATATTTGTTTGACGATGATGATGTTGATGCTATTTTTTCTATTAATGATCCTGATGATGAGCTTGTTAAGGAGAATGGTGATTACTGCAAGAATGATTTTTATTTTTTGCTCGCTGAAGAAATAGTTTATGATCAAAAAATAATTTCAACGCTTGTAAAAAAATTTACAGAACATTTTGCAAAAGATTCTACAATACAAAATAAAACTCAAAAGATATTTGAAGCCGTCGCAACATACCAACCTTGCTTGAAAGAAAAAAATTTTTCTAAAAATTTTATCAAAGAAATACAATTAAGTTTAAAAGAAAAAAATATTTTTGAAGAAATTGATCAAGATGCAGAATCAAATTTATTTACTTGTAACCTTTTTAAATCGAAAAAATTCACAGATGATGACAATAGTCGTTTACAGTTGACACAATTAAAAAAAGATCTTGTCGGAGTTCAAATAAAGTATAAAGCTAGAAAAAATAACTTTGATTTTGGATTTGCTGGATTTAAGCCAAGTGAAAAGTTAATTTCAACTAATAACATGATTGCAGAAGTTAATCGACTTATGAGAATTATGAATTCACCCCATGTAGTAATTGAACCTTCAGGATGGGTTGCAGATGCTGCTGCAAAAGAACCAAATAGTAATCTTAAAAAATTATGCGATAGATTGGTTCGACTTAAGAATATGGTTGAAGGTACGAAGGCTGCAATAATTGAATTAACTTAAAGTAATATTATTTTTTTATTTCAATCATCACAATCCCTTGATTCTACAAAATATATCAAAAACCGCCTATTTCATAGCAAAAAATGCGAATTTATTGTAATTTTTGTTGACTATACTTGCCTGCATTAAAGCGATTTAATCGCAGGTAGGTTTTTGTGAAATTGATAACATCGATTTTTTTAAGCATTACACTTTTATTTTCTGTTGCAACTTATGCGGATAATTGCGGTATTCCAGTTGATCCAAGTGGCGATACATTGCCTATTTTAACGGGCGATATTCCATATTTTAAAATGCCTGATGCATTGTGTGCAGATAAAGGTGAATACACTTGGGATTACAGCGGTACAGTTGAAAATGCAAACGAACAATTTTCTTTACAAACAACCGTTGCGCAATTTGCACGTACTGGAAAAAGCGGACTAGGGTTTCACGCATTTGATTTTGCATTTAAAAGTGATGGACATTTCTTTTTTAGCAACAGCACTTATGGTGGTAAAAATAATGTACTGCAAGCGATCGCACAAAGTTTAGATGCGGTTCAATCGAGCGCAACACTAGAAAAATTTTCTGTTTCTGCCACATCATTAATTGATTCTTCTGCGCAATGGCATTTCACTTCAACAACACGCACACCACAACCACCTTTATTTAAAGGTTGGGTTGGTCAACCAGGACAACATTATAATTTGAGTGGTGTCGGCACAACTTTTTTATGGAAATACAATGCAAGCAGTGGCACATCAACTGTAATGCCTTATACATATTCATTTTCTGTTGATGTTGTTGATGAGCGCGGTGCAACAATGGAAGGCATGGGTGGTGGTTATGTTGGGCCACAATTAATACCGTCGTTAAATAATAGTGGAAATGGTTACAATGTTGAATCCGAAATTGCACAACCCAGATTAAAAGTTTTAAATTGGAATGTTATATTTAATGCAGTTGGCGCTGTAAAAACAGGATATAAATCAACATATACTTTTTCTGGAAATAATGGAATGTTGTGGAATGATTTTGGTCCAGTCGACCGTGCAGGTGCGAACGGTGTAACAGGAAATCAAAAACTGGCTAATTTAATACAGCAGGTATTACCGAGCAATGCAAATCAAAAATTTAATTTATCAAATAAAAAAATGAGTGAGCTTGGAAATTTAAAAACATCGGGATTATATAATGGCAATTGGATTCCAGTTTCATTTACACGTGGCAAATACGCAGGCGCAACAATTGTATTTTCAGTTTTTTGGAATAAAAATGAAAAAAATCCAAATGATCAAACAACTAATAATATAGCATGGTCTAATTTTGGTTGGGCAAATTTTTATTCTGGATTTATTCCCAACGAAATTGATTCTGCATTCTCAACGTTAGAAACTTTATACCCACAAAATCCTGCACTACCAAATGTTGGCACAACAGAAACACCGCCTTATTCAGTAAAATTAGATCAATTTGTTCCGAGTAAATTTAATATGGCATTTCCGTGGGCGCAAAAAATTACGATTACAATTAAAGCAAATACACCGTTGCGTTACGCAATGGCAGCATACGCTGATCAATTAGCAAAAAATAATTCCGCTGATGATCCATCGCAAGACATTGTAATCACAGTGCGTGCAATTTCGCCGATCACACAAAATACATTATTTTCAAGCAGTATTACGCAATATTATGAAGGTGCTGCTGTGCCAACAATAAATGGTGAAAGAGTTGGTTATTCTTGGATTGAGCATATGGTGAAATGATCGCTCATATTTTTCAATAACTTCTCATCATGCGTCATCACAATCACCGTTTTATTTTCAAAATCAGCTTCGCAATTTTTCCAAATCTGTTGCATCAGTGCATCTTCTAAACCTGCAGAGGGTTCATCTAAAATTAAAATGGGAGAATTTAATAATAATGCGCGTGCGATTGCAATGCGACGAATTTGTCCGCCTGAAAAGTTTTTTCCAAATTCACCCATGATAGTATTTAATCCATCAGGCAATGCACGAATATGATTTTCCATGTCAACTTTTTCGAGTACAGAAAATATTTCTGCATTAGTTACATTATCGCGTACAAATGCAATATTTTCTCGTACAGAATTATTAAAAATATGAACTTGTTGTGTAACAAATGAAATCGTTTGTCGTAAATTCGCTTCAGAAAAATCTTTTAAATTAATTCCGCCAATGGTAATTTCACCAGATGTTGGATCCCAAATGCGTGCTAATAAATTTGCAATAGTTGTTTTTCCAACACCCGAAACACCTGAAATCCCTAAATGCGTTTTTGCGGGAATGGTTAAATTGAAATTATTCAGTATTGAATTTGTGCTGCCAGGATAAGTAAAATACACATCTTTAAAAATAATATCGTATTGTGTTGGATGTGCTTCGTGTGAAAAAGTAACAGATGGTTTCTTTTCTGTGATTGATAATAATCGATCTGCTGCAGCTTTTGTTTTTCCTAATGATAAAAATGCAAATGGCAGCGAAAGTGATTGTTCAAATGTCGCAATAATTAATAAAACAATCATTGCTAATTCAGCGCCAGTAATTATATTATTTTGAACAAGTGGAATACCGCAGAATAAAATTAACCAGATGGTGAGACCAGATAATAATTGTGTCATGCTCATTGTAAATCCTTTTAATATTGCTAATTTTCTTTGCGCACACATTAATTCGTCATTTGCTTTTTTTATTCCCGTTAAACGATCTTCTTTTTTTACATATAATAATAAATCAACAAATCCCTGTAAGAAATCGATTGTTTGAATACGCAGCTGCGCTGTGCTGTCTTGAATTTTTTTGCCAATCACCTTTGATTTTCTATATGTGATCCACGGAATGAATGTTAATGTGATTGCAAAAATAATAAATATAATACTTGCTAAATGTATTGTGAAATAAGCGGTAAAAAATGTGATTGTGAATAATAAAAATAATGCGACTATAATTGGTGATAAAACATTTAAATATAAATGATCGAGCGTATCGATATCGTGCACAATGCGATTTAATAAATCACTGCTACGATGTTGCATTAATTGCGCTGGCGTGAGCGGAATTAATTTTTCATAAAACCAAATGCGTAATGTGCTTAAAATGCGAAAAGTGAAATCATGATTAATGACACGATCAAAATAGCGCGATAGAATTCGGATAAAGGCGAGCAGGCGAATCATGCTGGCGGGAATAAAATAATTAAATGCAGCTGCGGAAATAATTGTTAATCCTGCGAATGCGGAAGCACTGATAAACCAGCCAGATAAAGTTAATAATGCAATGGATGAAAGGCTCAGCGCAATACTGAGTAAAATTCCGATGATTAATTCAGATTTATAAGCGGATAATTTTTTAGTAAAAAATAAAAGTGAGTTCATAATGAAATGATCCTCTCAGCCGCACCAATTGCTTCTGCGCGTGCATGATAAAATGTGCCAAGTTGTCGAAGTGGCATAAAAAATTCTGGCGCTAATAATAAAATAAATAATGCGTGTTGCAAGGTGATATGCACGCCGCTAAAACCAACTTTTAAAAATCCTAGTAATCCCAATCCTAAATAAACCGCGATAATTGCAATTGAAATAGTGCCGAATAATTCTAATGTCGCAGTTGATAAAAAAGCAACGCGTAATATTTTCATTGTTTTTTCGCGATAATCATTTGATATCGTTTCAATTGATTTTGTTTGTGATCGTGCGCGATTAAATAAAACCAATGTTGTTAATCCTTGCAACATATCTAAAAAATGTGCGCTCATTTGCGCGAGCGTTTGAAAACTTTCCTGTTTTAATTTTGCGGTGCCAATGCCAATTAATGCCATAAAAATAGGAATGAGCGGTCCTGTAATTAATAATACTAATCCTGCAATCCAATTTTGTGTAAACACAATTATTAAAATAATCAGTGGCAATGCAACCGCAATGGTCATTTGCGGTAAATAATCTGCAAAAAATCCATGCAATGCTTCAACTTGTTCAATTAATATGGAAGTCAATTCACCTGTTTTATATTGCATTAATTCCAATGGCGTCAAAGCTGAAATTTTTTCCAGAATATTTTTTCGAACCGTTTCTTTTACTCGTCTTGCAGTATTAAACGAAACAATTTCTCTAATCCAAGTTAATGCTGAACGTAATAAAATAATAATTACTAATATTAATAACAAAGAAAAAAGTGCATGACGTGTTGCGTTATGTATATAAACGTGATCAATAACGGTTGCTAAAATTCCAGCCTGAATAATAATTAATATACCAGCAATAATTCCCAACGCGATAGAAAGAAAAAGCCAGCGTTGCGCTGGCTTTGATTGATTGAGTAAAAAACGATAATTAAGATTGGGTGTTCGCTTGTGTTTCATCTGATGCACGATCAACTTTGAGTGTTAAAATAATTCCGAAAAGAACGGCAATAATAATGGTTAATCCAAATACAACGTAAAACATAAATTCTCCTTAATAAAATGAATGTTCGTCTTTTATAACATCTTCCGCATTCAACGTTGATTTTTTACCCCAAATGGTTTGATACGCAAATATTTTATAAGCCAAAATAACGACGAGCAAAACAACCGCCATATATAACATCACATTTAAAGCGTATTGACTAGAGGTTGCATTCCATACTGTTAAACTTTCATTGGGATTGGTTGAAGACGGCATTAAAAATGGAAATAATGTTCCGCCGGCTGTTCCAACAATTCCGCCAACAGCAAAACAACTTGCCCAAAATGCAGTCGTTACCCAGCCATAATATGCAGCCCATATCGATTCAATAATTCCCGCATAAACAATAACAGGCGCAAAATATTTCCATGGATATGCATTAAAAGATTGAATCCAAAAACCAGCGCCGCTGTGCACAACATTATTTAATGGTTCAAGTGTTGGAACAGTTGCGGATGAAATTAATTCATAGCCTGTAATTTTATACATTAATAATAGGCCTGAAATAGTAAATCCGATTAATAATAAAATTGCTGTAATAAAATGCACTTTAAAAGCCATTTTACGAAGATGACCTTCAGTGCGACGCTGTAAATATACTGAACCATGCATTAAAACCATCAACACAGAAACAACGCCTGATAATAATGCATACGGACTTAATAAATCCCAAAAATTTCCCGTCCAAAATTCACGATATGTGTGCGGATCAAAATAAAATGGAAATCCTAAAAAACAATTTCCTAACGCAACACCAAAAACAAAAACAGGGATAACACCACTTAAAAATAAAGCCCAATCCCATGTGCGTCGCCATGTTGCGCTATCAATTTTATTGCGATATTCAAAACCGGGTGGACGCAAAAATAGCGAAAATAAAATGCAAAGCATTGCTGCATACATACCAGAAAATGATGTGCTATAAACAGCGGGCCACACGACAAATAATCCACCGCCGGCAAATACAATCCATGTTAAATTTCCGTCCCATGTTGGTGCACTGGTATTTAAAACAATACGACGATCCATTTCGTTGCGTAAAAAAGGCATATACATTGTGATGCCGGAATCAAAACCGGCGGTGGTTGCATAAACCATTAGAACAGCGCCGATAAGCATCCACCAAGCTATTTTTAGAAATGTGTATTCCAACATGCTCGTTACCTCGATAGTGTGCTATTTTCAAAATGATATTTTCCCGTCCCTAAACTGCTCGGCCCTAATCGCGCATACTTAAACATTAAAAATAATTCGATACCAATTAAAACACCGTAAAATAAGGCAAATAAAATTAAACTCGTGATGAGTGATGCAGCGTTGAGTGATGATGTGCCCATAAATGTTGGCAAAATATCGTGAATTGACCAAGGCTGACGACCGACTTCTGCTAATATCCAGCCGCATTCTGCTGCAAGAAATGGCAATGGTATAGCATATAAACAACAACGCAAATAAAATGATTTATTTTGCAGTGAATTTTTCCATATGTAACGTAAACCGAATATCAGCAATAAAAACATGAGACACCAACAACCAATCATAATTCTAAAAGACCAAAATGCAATTAACATATTGGGTATTCCACTTTTTGCAGCCGCAAGAATGTCGGCAGGCGTTGCTTGTTCAACATTATTTGTGAATGGCTTTAATAAATAAGCAAATCCTAAATCATTTACATTTTTATTATAAATAACCATATCTGCGGGCGTTGCTGTTTTATCCCATATTTTATGTAGTGCGGTGTAAGCTTTAATACCATTTTGTACACGCACTTCATATTTTTGAATAATGGAGTCAGCACCTTCAACAGTACCCGTTAGCGAATGCGTTGCAATTAAACTGAGTGCCCATGGAATTTTAACTGTGAAATCATTTTTTTGTTCTTCTTGATTAGGCCAAGCAAGAATATCCCACGCAGCAGGCGCTTTTTGTGTTTGCCATTGCGCTTCAATTGCAGCCATTTTTTCAGGCTCGTATTTTGAAACTTGTAATCCACTTTGATCACCAAAAAAAATAACCATGATAGAAGCAATAAAACCAAATCCCGCTGCAATTGCAAATGAACGAAGCGCAAAAGCGGTGTCTTGTTTTTTTAATAAATAATAAGCGCTAATTCCCATGACAAAAATAGATGATAATAAAAATGCGCTAGAAGCAACGTGACCGATGCGCACTTGCGCCATGTTTGCTAAATAAAGTGATGCAATGCTGTGTAATTGCAGCGTCATATTTCGATAATCAAAATTGGTTGCAACAGGATGTTGCATCCAACTATTTGCAGCAAGAATATTTACAATTGATAAGCTCGCACCAATTGCCATAAAAAAAGTCACCATGAAATGTGCGCGGCGACTTAATTTATCCCAAGAAAAAAAGAATAAACCAAACATAGTTGCTTCTAACATAAAAGCGGTGATGCCTTCGATTGCTAAAACAGGACCAAAACTTCCGCCGATCATGCGAGAAAAATAGGCCCAATTTAATCCGAATTCAAATTCCATTGTGATGCCGCTGATGACGCCTATTGCAAAATTAATTGCTAATAATTTTCCCCAGAAACGAACCATATCTTTGTAAACAGGTTTGCCTGTTTTTAAATAGGCGCCTTCCATTGCAACTAATATCCAGGTCATTCCGAGTGTAATTGGCACGAATAAAAAGTGAAATAAAGCAGTGAAAGCAAATTGAAGACGGGATAAGTCTGTTACAAAAAAGTCAGGCATCACGGTGATCTTCCTGCTGTAGTTAAATCATGCATTAATCTAGCATTATCTAATATTTTGGTCTACTTTTAATGTTTTTTAGCGCATTTAATGATTATCATTCTCGAGTTGGAGTTATCAATTATCAGTTGTGTGATATTATTATCGCCATTCATTTGACGAGGACATTATGGAAAAAAAAGCATGTACAGTTCGTTTGCAAAAAATTACTAAAAAAGAATTACCGCTCAGTTGCCCGTTGACGAATGAACGTTTATGGGATGCGCATCCGCGTGTTTATTTGGATATTGAAAAAACGGGGCACGTTGTTTGTCCGTATTGTGAAACAAAATATGAATTAGTGTGAGCGGGGTGTGAGTGTGAAGATATTAATCGTCGGTCCCGCCTGGGTCGGCGACATGATGATGGTGCAAGTATTATTTAAATTGCTGCATCAACAAAATCCCAATTGTGAATTACATGTGCTCGCGCCAAAGTGGAGCGAAGCATTATTATCGCGCATGCCAGAAGTTAAAAAAAGTATTGTGCTGCCATTTTCTCACGGACAATTACAATTAAAAAAACGTTTTCAATTTGCAAAACAATTACGCGCAGAAAAATATGATCAAGCAATTGTATTACCAAACTCCTTAAAATCAGCGTTAATTCCATATTGGGCAAATATTCCAAAACGAACTGGTTGGATTGGAGAATATCGTTTTGGTTTATTAAATGATGCGCGTAGATTAAATAAAAAATTATTTCCGAAAATGATAGATCGATTTGCGGCGCTGGCATTTCCGTGCAATACTTTATTACCAGCGAATTTACCAATACCGTCTTTACAAATTAAAAAAGAAAATATTGATGTAGCATTACAACAGTACGATTTAATTTCGTCTGCAAAAAATAAAATTTTAGCATTATGTCCCGGCGCAGAATTTGGTCCTTCAAAATGTTGGCCTGCAAAATATTATGCGCAAGTTGCGAATCAAAAATTAAATGAAGGATGGAGTGTTTGGATTTTTGGATCAGCGAATGATCGAGTGATTGCAGAAGAAATTCAAATGCGAACTGAACGGCGTTGCACTAATTTAGCAGGAAAAACAGTACTTTCTGATGCCGTGGATTTATTATCATTAGCAACTGTTGTTGTAACCAATGATTCTGGATTAATGCATATTGCAGCTGCGCTTGATCGCAATGTGATTGCAATTTATGGTTCAACCTCACCAGATTTCACACCGCCATTATCTGATAAAGCAAAAATTTTAAAATTAAATCTAGATTGTCAACCGTGTTTTCAGCGGCAATGTCCGTTGAAGCACCATAATTGTATGAAATTACTTTTGCCTGCGATGGTATTGGAAAACTTTTAAGACCAGCCTGACAGGAGAAATAATTTCGTGCATAATGACGCATATTTTTTTGCTGGGATGTGCGAAATGAACAGTCATAAAATTCAGTTGCCGAGCTTTGAAAAAACACATGTGTTGGTTTATGGCGATGTGATGTTGGATCGTTATTTTCATGGCGATGCAACGCGTATTTCGCCAGAAGCGCCGGTGCCAGTTGTGAATGTAACTGAAGTTGAAACACGACCGGGCGGCGCTGCAAATGTCGCACAAAACATTGCAACGCTCGGCGCGAAAGTGACGTTGTGCGGATTGGTCGGTGAAGATGCAGATGCTATTGCATTGCAAAATTGTTTACGCCCGTTAAATATTGATTGTCGATTTTTATCATTACCTAATTTTCCTACGATTACAAAATTACGCGTGTTAGGACGTCATCAACAATTAATTCGCATGGATTTTGAAAATGCGCGCGAAGAAAATCTGAATGATGATGCTTTATTTGCAGATTATTGTGAGCGCTTAAAAACTGCGAATGTGGTTGTGTTGTCTGATTATTCAAAAGGCGCATTAAATCACGTTGAAAAATTAATTTCTGCGGCAAAAAAAAATAATATCCCTGTTTTAGTTGATCCGAAACATAAAGAATATTCGCGTTATTCAGGCGCAACAATGTTAACGCCAAATTTAAAAGAATTTGAATCGGTTGTTGGATTGTGTCGTGATCATAATGACATTGTGCAAAAAGCCCTAGAATTACTGCGTAAAGTAAATATTGAAAGTTTATTGGTGACGCTTGGAAAAGATGGCATGATTTTTATTAAAGATGGACAAGAAGCTATTCATTTTCCCACAAAAGCGCGCGATGTATTTGATGTAACGGGTGCGGGTGATACTGTGATTGGTGTATTAGCTGCAGGAATTGCCGCAAAAATTCCAACAATCGAAGCAGTGGAATTAGCGAATATTGCGGCAGGTGTTGTTGTTGGAAAATTAGGTGCGCAGGCAGTGAGTATTGCTGATTTGCAACATGCATTATTTAAATCGGGTAATTTATCGGCGACAATTTTAAATGAAGAACAATTATTATTGGTTGTGCGTGAAGCGAAAAAACGCGGCGAAAAAATTGTCATGACGAATGGATGTTTTGACATTTTGCATGTTGGTCATGTGGATTATTTAGCGAAAGCAAAAGCACTTGGGCAGAGATTAATTGTCGCGGTAAATAGTGATGAATCTGTAAAAACATTAAAAGGAAATGATCGTCCTTTAAATTCATTGCATGCGCGCATGACAGTTTTATCCGCATTGGGATGTGTTGATTGGGTTGTGCCATTTTCAGAACAAACGCCGGCACGATTAGTTTCTGCTGTAAATCCAGATGTTTTAGTGAAGGGTGGTGATTATCAGATTCATGAAATTGCAGGCAGTGATTTTGTTTTGAAAAATGGCGGACAGGTATTAACAATTCCGTTGGTCGATGGATATTCGACGACGAAAATAATTGAAAAAACGCAGGAATTAGTATGATTGTTGTCACCGGCGCTGCAGGATTGATTGGCAGTAATTTAATTCGCGGATTAAATCACATTGGTATTACCGATATTTTAGCGGTGGATGATTTAACAGATGGAAAAAAATATCGTAATTTAGCTGTTGTAAAATTTTCTGATTATATTGATTATCGTGATTTTTTAAAAATGATTGCGGATGATTCTTTTTCTCGAAAGATTGAGGTTGTTTTTCATCAAGGTGCTTGTTCCGATACAACTGAATGGAACGGCGAATACATGATGAAAAATAATTATGACTATTCAAAAACACTGTTACATTATTGTTTAGAGAAAAATATTCCTTTTATTTATGCATCAAGCGCAGCAGTTTATGGCGCAAAAAATAATTTTGATGATCGCGATCCGAATCAATTACCACTAAATGTATATGGTTATTCAAAATTAAAATTTGATGAATATGTGCAACCGTATTTAAAAAATGTGGATTCACAAATTGTGGGACTGCGATATTTTAATGTGTATGGTCCACATGAAAATCACAAAGGAAAAATGGCGAGCGTTGCATTTCATTTAATGAATCAATTAGAAAATAATAGCACGATGAGATTATTTTCAAGTTATGGTGGTTATGGCGATGGAAAACACGAACGCGATTTTATTTTTGTCGATGATGTGGTGAAAGTGAATTTATGGTTTTACAAAAATCCTGAAAAAAAAGGCATTTTTAATTGCGGAACGGGGCAAGCGCGTTGCTTTAATGATATTGCAAAAAAATTAATTGAATTAAATGGTCATGGAAAATTAGACTATATTCCATTTCCCGATTCACTGAAAGGCGCGTATCAATGTTTTACGCAAGCGAATTTAAATGCGTTGCGTGCAATCGGCTATGATGAAAAATTTATTTCGCTTGAAGATGGATTGGAAAAATATTTTCAATGGTTCCACGGCGAAGGAAAATTTCACCGTGGATAATTTCCTTACGACGTTTTTTGACCTGTATATTTATCAATTTGACCTTGCACTTTCGTTGCTTCTTGCGACAATATGAGATTGGTCGTATTAGCATTGTTTTGCAATCCAAGTGTAGTAATTGCTGCTAATAAGCGTTCTCTGTCGAGATGCGCTTGATAATTTTGATGTTCAATTTCAGCTAATACAATTAATGTTTCACGTTGCACTGTTGCAGGTGATGCATTTTGAATAGTGGTATACCAATTTGGATCTTCAATGCGATGATTTGCTTGATATGCTTCTACTTGCAGTGGACTTGCTTTTTGAGTTGCTGCTAATCCAGCCGCTGTGCCAAGACCATCCATCGGTGTTCGCTCTGCAATTAATTGATTAAGATTATTTACCAGCATAGAACGAATCGACAAGATGTTACGTATTGTTAATTTATATTGTTCATAAACAGGATCTGTTACCAATGAATGCAGTGCTGCTGGATTGTTGTGTAATGTATTAAAAGTAACGCCTGTTGTTAAATCTTGTGTGCTTTGTGCTGCGTATTTCACAAAATCTTTTGCTGTTTTTATTTGTTCTGGTGTATAAGAAACAGGTGAAATAACAGAACCGAAATTAAAAAGTGCGTTGTGTGTTTCGGTTGGTTTTGGTTTTTGAATGTCTTTAAATTTTTCAGGATTTTGTCCGACACTTAATTTGCCTTCAACATTGTGAATATACAATGTGTCATTTGCTTTTTTTTGCTCGCCAGTTAATCCTGTGAGCGAGTTTTCATTCGCATAGTCTTCAAATGATTTTCCATCTGCTGTTTTTATTTTTTTAAGTTCGGCAGTATCTTTTGTACCTTTGTATAACGCGTAGTGAAATTGCGTCAAACTATTAACCACATTATTTAATGTTGCATGATTTGCAGTAGTTATCGCTGCCGCGGAAGGTGGTAATGATTTTTGTACCACTTCATCTTTTTCACTAGTCGTCTGACCAATCCCAAAAAAACCTTGGGTTTGATTTGTTGGTACTTCTTGTGTGTATGAAACAGTTGCTTTTGCAGTATTAATTGCTTCGATGGTTGCAAGATCGGGTATGGGTTGTTGCGTGAAGTTCAACCATTGGCTATATAAAAAATGTTTGAGCGATCCTGTTTCGCTCACACTTCCAAAAAATGAACCAGGTGCATTTGTGGGTGGAAGTGCTGTTGTTTTTGCTAATGCATTGCTGATTGTAAATGCAGATGCGATTGCTAATGTGATTACCATTCCTTTTTTCATGACAAAATTACCTCTTAAATTTAAGACCAATTACCAATTAATGCTGGGTTTATTTTCTTTTTGTTTCTGTTGATTTGATCCATTTGTTGTGGCTGCAGGTTGTTGTGTTGGTTGTGTTGCTTGTATTGTTGGTGCAACTTCTGTTGTTGATGAAGGTTGTGCACTTGGTGCTGCAGAAACAGGTGTTTGAATAATAACAGGTGCTACTGTTTTTGTTGGCGCTTGAGAGTAATTCATATACCACTGTGATAATGTTTTCGCGCAATTTGGCAGAGATGATAATTGATTTTGACAAACATCATTTTCATAACATTGATGCAAAGCGTCTGCATTTTCTTTTGCAGCTTGTTCGCTGGGATTATTAATATAATTTGTGCATTGCTGCAAAGTTTGTGATAATTCTGCTGCAAATGTAGCAACACTTGCAATTGCAATTGTAATCACAATGCCCGCAGCGAAAATTATTTTTTTTATTTTATTCATGACCACTTTCCTCAAGCGCTTTGATAACTAATTTCAAACGGTCTTCACCAAATACACGACCTAATAATCTTAATCTTTCAAATACAATATTGCGGCGTAAAAATAATCCGGCATTATCTGCTTGTGATTTTGTTGTTTCTTCTGCTTTCATTAATACTTTTGCAGCAGCGCCAGGATATGCCATATCTAAACACATTAATAAACGTAATCCGCGACCTGTTTTAATGTGCGCGAGAATCGGAATGATCGGATTTTCTTGTTGCAAATCGATGTTGCCAATATCTTCCAGCGCATCACCTAATTTTTTTATCGCTGCTTCTAATTCAGGATCACCGTCAAGCGTCCAGTCTTCCACACTTTCCATAAAAGTAATGACGCGGTGAATCATTGGATCTTGATAATCGCGCCAAAATTGGTGCACTTCTTGATAACTTAAATTAGGCATAAATGTACATCTCTTCATGTGCTGATAATTAAGTAGGATACAATAGCTTCCTTAAGATAGCATTAAATTCACTTATTTTTATGAACAGAAATTTAATGTTCTCTTAAGGATTGGATGATAGTATATTTTTATTCGGCGCGTCATTTGATGAGGATATGAATATTATGGGTATTCGCAGTTACTTTAAAAATACCGCAAAAGATAACTTAAATGTGAAAGGTTGGGCATCGTGGGATTCGATTAAAAAAGGCGGTCAAGTTGTTGGTGATCTCGTTAAAGATTTGAAAGCGCCGACGAGTGTCGCTGCGAAACGTAATTTTGCAGATGTCGTTCGTGAATATGGATTATCAGAAAATGATTTGCAACTGCGTATGAAATCGTGTTTGCGCACTGCTGCATTTTGCGCAATATTGGGATTAGCGGCATTGTGTTGGATGATTTTTTTGCTTACAAAAGGCATGTTTTTTTCAGGTGTTGCTGCATTTTCCGTTGGGATATTAATGTTTGCTTATGCATTCCGCGAACATTTTCATTATTTTGAAATAAAACAAAGACGCTTGGATTGTACTGTGAAGGAATGGTTTGTTAGTTTATTTTCACGCAAGAAATAAAAAATGAAGAAGGTGCGCATGAAACGTTTATTGACTACTTTATTTACCGCCATCATTCTAACAATATCTGTTAGTTCTGCGTTTGCTGCTGATACTGCAACTAATGCTGATGTTAATAAATTTAATTCAAATGTGACTAATGTGGAGAACTACGCCACTGATACTTACCAGCAAAATAAAAAGACTGTGCGTGGATCACTCACAGAAGCTGAACAGTTCGCATCTACTTTGTCGCCACCTGAAACAGATTATTCTGTTGCATATTTAGGTCAAATTTTTGGTACGGTTGGAAATGTATTGCAAAGCACATCCGGTCAAGTGTTAGGTCAATTATTCAAAATTTTTAATAAAGGTGTTTTAGTTGTTGCGGCGCTTTATTTGGCGATGACTGTTGTTCAAGTGACGCTTCGTGCTGCTACCGAAGGTTCTTTTATGGGGCAGAATCGCAATGTCTTTATGGTTTGGTTGCGCGTTGCATTGGGTTTTATATTTATTATTCCCTCTCCCAATACAGGTTATTCATTACTGCAAGATATATTTATGAGGGTAGTCGTTGCTAGTGTTGGTCTTGCCGATCAAACTTGGGATGCGGCGTTGCAATATTTGCGTTATGGTGGCGAACTATATATTCCACCCGCTAATTTAACGACTGATACAAATATCATTTCAAATGCTGCTGGTAGCATGACAACCCCTGGGCCTGTCACACAAATTTTGCAAGACGAAGTGTGTATGATTAACAGCGCCGGTTGGGAAGAAACCAATTGGAAACAAAATAATCCTGGTCGAACTGCTCCCTATTTCAATCGATATCATCATGTTGATACAGATGCTGCAACTGGAATTATTTATTTTCCAGGCGTAGGTAATTCTGCTTCTGCAGGTGCAAACGCGTATTCAATCAATGGTACATCAGCGTCAAGTTCACCCGCATTTCCTGCATGCGGATATGTTACGTCTTATCTTTATGTGCCAGCAGGATCGATGAGCACTCTTACTGCGGGCATGTCAGCAAATCAACTTGCTGCTGCACAAGCATATAGCTATACAGCATTAAAACAATTGGTATTGTCATTGATGCCAGCCGCAAAAGAATTAGCTAATCATCCCAATGCAGCAAGTGATCCGACTCAGCTCGCAGGACAAAATAATATCAAAACGGTATTTTCTGGAATTTTAGCGTACGCCAACTTGATTACGCCGTTGCAACACATGTTGGAACAAAACGCTGCATCGCGAGTTCCTGGTAATACGATGTCATCCGTACATAATTTTATCCCAAGAGCTGAAGCACAAGGATGGATTATGGCTGGTGCATTTTACTGGAATCTTGAGCAAGCCAATAAAGCGTCGGCTAGTATTTCTCTTGGTAATTTAATGCCAAATGCGCCGCAGCTTGCCACTATGCCATCTTCTGTTTACAACAGATTTCCGAATACGCAACAGCCATTAATGGGCGTATCTGTTGCCATGATTAATCAATATCAGGCGCCGGCGAATGAACCGACACAAGGGCTCAATGTGCTATGGAAACAATATGTGGGTGCTCAACAAAACACGATTACTGGCCCTACAACCACCGCGAATACTTCAGCGCCCAATACGGCATATGCTGGTCAGATAGAATCGAACATATTTTCGAAAATACAGAATGTTGTTTCGATATTTACCTTGGGCATTGATCCTAATAGTTTATATCCAAGTCCAGTCGTTAATTATAACCCCATCGTTACATTGATGAGTTTAGGAAATAATTTAATGAAGGCGTGCGTGGATATTTGGATCGCTGCTATCAGCATTACTTTTATCGCTTCAATCGGTCTCGGCATTTGTGATAGCACATCACCTGGTGGTTTGATATTAAGCTCAGGACTATCTTGGATAAAAAGTATTACGATGTTGATTACCACAGTTTTAATGGTGCCTGGTGCGATTTTAGCTTACTACGTGCCAATGTATCCTTTCGCTGTGTTTACATTTGCAGCGGTGGGGTGGTTGTTGCTGGTAATTGAAGGAGTGGCTGCCGCGCCATTAGTTGGTTTGGGTGTAACGCATCCAGAAGGTCATGATTTTTTGGGCAAGGCCGACCAATTTTTGATGTTGCTGTTAAGTATTTTCTTACGACCCGCATTGATGGTGATTGGTTTGGTTGCTGCGATGGTGGTTTCGTTTGTCGCGTTTGATATTTTGAACGCGGGGCTTGGCACAATATTACATTCGTTGAGCAATTCAAGTCACAGTGCATTTAACCCCAGCAGCAGCGGCGGCTCCAACTTCTTTGTGCAGATGATTTCGACCGTGATGATCTTGGTTATTTTCGGTTTAATCACTTTGGAATTAATTGAGCAATGCTATAAATTAATTTTTCAATTGCCGCAGTATATTATGCGCTGGATCGGTGGTCCGCAAGAATCTGGTCTTGGTGGCGATTATGGTCAAATGGCAGGTGCAATCAAAGGTGCTGCTTCGTCTACCGGTGAAGCTGCTGGCAAGGGATTGAATGAAACGGGTGGACAAGCAATCGGAGTTGCTGGAGCGGGAGGTAAAGCGGTTGGCAAAGGAATCAAACAATCGATCACTAGTGGTGATGATACAACTAGTAATGTCACTCCATCTGATCCAAAATCATGACAACATTCGATCAAGTCAAACAAATTCTGGTTGAACGCTTCGCGGTAAATTCCGCGCTTGTTCGACCAGAAACTGATTTAGAAAAAGAATTAAAATTAGATTCGCTGGACGCAATTGATTTGCTGATTGCAGTCAATGACACATTTGGAATTCATATTTCTGACAAAACACTAGAACACATTCACACGATTGCAGATTTAGTTGCTGTGGTTGAAAAAAATAAACCGAAAAAAACCTGAACGCTTGCGACGGCAGATCTCCGCACTTCGCTAGCGTTCGATTTCTGAGATTAGTTTAATCCGTAGATTGCCATTTTCTTGCGTAAAGTACCGCGACTCAATCCTAAAATAATCGCAGCTTTGCTTTGATTGTTGTTTGTTAACTTCAAAACCATTTCTAATAATGGTTTTTCAACTTCAGCCAACACAAGCATATACAAATCAGCTGGTGTTTGACCGTCTAATTTCGTGATGTATTGTTGCAATGTGTGATTTACACTTTCTCGCAAGCTCAGCGTTTGACTGCCTTGCGCTTCTGGGGCTAATGCGACGATCGTGTTGTTCATTGGTTGTGCTGCTCCGTCCAAGGCCGTTCTCCTCTTAAAAGTTGTTTAAAAAAAATTATTCGTTTGTCTCAGTGTGGATCATTATATCACCAACATTTTTGATCACAAGAGAAAAAATAAAATAAATTAAAAAATTTTGTACAGTACATTTTGCACACAATCATTATCCATTTTTTTATAAATCCGTCAACATTTTTCCAATTGTTTCTGGATAGACATAATTTTCGGATTGCATTTCAATTAAACGTGACAATGTGCGTTGAAAAGGCTGCTGAGTTTTATTTCCCGTATAAATTCCTTGAGGTAAAACGCTTGATGAGATGATTAATCGACAATGTGCGTCATATAAAATATCCACTAAATAAATAAATGACAATATAAGATCATTTTCATCCGCATGAATGTGACGTAAGTTCTGAATCATGATCGTATGATAACTTTGCGCGAGCGCAAGATAATCATTTTGCGAACGGGGGCGACCACAAATAATTTCAAAATCAAACCAAATAACTGATCCTGCTTGTTTGATAATTGCGATATCACGTTGATAAATGGAAATCGCATCGTACAAAACTGTTGCGCCTTGTGAAAAATGTATAAATGCATTTTCCATTTTGTGTTCGGACGCTTCATCAAGCGGTGTGTAATAAACACCACTTTGACGAATGTGCTGTTGACGATAATCAACTTTAGAATGTAAGTGCACGATATCCGTATTTTTTTTGATAAGTTCAATCGCTGGCAAAAATCTTTCGCGTTGCAAACCATCTTTGTACAACAAATCGGGTGGAATATTTGAACTTGTCACCAATGTCACGCCATTTTTAAACAGATGAAAAAAAAGTTCACCTAAAATCATCGCATCCGCAATATCGGATACAAAAAATTCATCAAAACAAATTACAGAAGTTGTTTGGGATATCTTTTTAGCGATTAGCGCCAGCGGATTTTTTTTGCCCTGTATTTTTTTCAACTCTTCGTGCATGCGCAACATGAATTGATGAAAATGCAAACGCAATTTTGGAATTTCAAGGCAATGATAAAAACAATCCATCAAAAAAGTTTTGCCAATGCCAACGTTGCCCCACAAATATAATCCCTTGACAGGTTTTTTGCGAAAGAACAATTTTGTCAGGCTAGCCTTTTTGCTTTTTTCACGTGCCGTCAATTCTTGATAAATTAAATTTAATTTTTCGACGACCGGGCGTTGACGTTCGTCAGGCTGAATTCGCCCGGCGTTGAGTTCTTGTTGGTAATATTGAAGTGGGATCATGCTGTTATCGGATTCATACTGCGAAAATGACTATTTTTATCTAGCAAGTCTGAGTCACATGTCACCAGCATAAGATCAAAACAAATTGCTGTCGCAGCAATCAATGCATCAGGTAATTTTAATTTTTTTTCACGTCTCAAAGTAATTGCCTGATCGCACACAGCGTCATTGATTGGCAGCACCTTTACGTATGATAAAAATTTTTTGAGATGTTTTTCTTCTTCTGATGTAATCCCGGAATATCCCAAGAGCTTCATGCGTGTAATTTGACTTACGTGGAGAGTAGATTGCATTAATTTTTTCTCGAAGAAATCACTTATTTTCGAGTTTCCATTGAGAAATCCCAATACAACATTGGTGTCCAGCAAAAAATTATCTTTCCCATTCATTGCGCAACGCCTTTTGGGTTAGTAAAGGGTCGCCGCCGAAGTGAGATGAATTTTTCAGTACCCCAGCTAACTGTAATATTGCAATATTGATGCCGTCATTAGATGAAGTTAACTTATTAGAAAATACTAATAACACTTCGACTTGACCGGTAGGAAAACTATCAGGCAGTGTTACATCGATGTGGATTTTATGATTTTCCGGAACTACAAGTGTTTGCTTTAACGTTTCCATTATGATTTCTCAAGAGTAAAAATATACATAACTTGCTTGAATATATAGAAATCTTGTAGTTGAATCAATATCAATTTATTTGTATTAATCTCAACGCCACCGTCGCCAATCTTTTTCCCATCGTTCGACAAATTATTTTTTCGGGTTCAATTAAAGGTTGATCGCTATTTCCGCCTGCCATGTGACTCGGACCATACGGTGTGCCGCCGCCAGTTGTTGTAAATAAATTAGTTTCGCTATACGGAACACCAAGAATAATCATACCATGATGCAATAAAGGCAATTGCATACTTAAAATTGTCGTTTCTTGTCCGCCGTGCAAACTAGCTGTCGACGTAAAACAACCTGCCGGCTTATCAATCAACGCACCTGATTGCCAAAGCGCACCCGTTCCATCAAAAAAATATTTTAACGCCGCTGCCATATTGCCAAAACGCGTCGGACTTCCCAGCGCCAATCCCGCACAATTTTTTAAATCTTCAATTGTTGCATACGGCGGACCATCCGTCGGCACACTCGGTTCAATCGCTTCCGTTTTCGCAGAAACCGCCGGCACCGTTCGCACGCGCGCTTCAATTCCGCCAACTGATTCAACACCGCGCGCAACTTCATTCGCCATTTTCGCCGTGTTACCTTTCAGTGAATAATATAAAATTAGAATATAAGGTTTTTGAGTCATCGCAATTTCCATTTTAGAGGAATTTTTTTTGTATGGTATCATAAAAGTGTGGGTCGGTTTACATGGATTGCGTATGTCAAAACTTTTCAACTTTCTCAAAATACTCACACAGCGCTTTTTTTCCGATCTCTGCATGATGCGCGCAGCATCATTAACATTTACAACATTATTATCAATCGTTCCGCTCGTAATTTTTACATTTTATATTTTTTCTTTTTTTCCGGCATTACAAAGCGCAGGACAAAGTGTTGAAATATTTCTTTTACATAATTTTGTAGCAAGTTCAGCAAACACTATTTCACAACAATTACAAAATTTTGTTTCACAAACAAAAACATTATCTTGGACAACCATTATTTCACTCATCTCAATTGCATTATTAATGATTTATAATATTGTCGACACCGTGAACGGCGTGTGGCATGTGTCGATGCATCGCGATTCTGTTTTTTCATTTATTATTTATTTAATTATTTTGTGCGTCGCTCCAATTGTATTTGCCATTTTATTATTATTAAGTTCATATTTAACTTCATTGCCTTTTTTATCTCATTTTGTAGAAATTGATGTTGTGCGCAGACCATTTATTTCTATTTCACCATTTTTAATTGAATGGATTGTGTTTACTTTATTTCATTGGATCATTCCAAGTTGCCGCGTTTATTTTCGTTACGCTGTGTTTGCGGGATTAATCACGACATTTTTATTTGAAATTGCGAAATGGGGATTTGTTTTATATTTTCATTATTTTTCAACATATCAATTAGTATATGGCGCACTCGCAACGATCCCGATTTTTTTTATTTGGATTTATTTGTCGTGGTTGATTTTAATTCTCGGTGCGTTGATTTGTAATTTATTACAAACACAGAATCCTTAAGGAAACATTATCTTTGAAACACGAATATCTAATTGAGTCCTGGTCGCGGTAGAATTGATCACAGAATAATAAATTTTATGAAGGGGCGAAGATGAGCCGAGTAACTTTTGATAAGGGTGTCCAAACGGAAAGTTTTGCGGGACATGTTATTGGTAGAATCGAAGGGACATCTGAAACTTTTGTTTCGTTACATCGTAGAGATTCGTCCAGTCAAAATGATGTTCAACCATATTCATCTCAACGAGTAGCTGATAGTTTTGCTGAAATCCCTCATGCTTTTTTTCAAGACTCGGTTAATCCTAACGAAGATCGTCACGAAGATCGTCCACCAACAAGAGCTGCCGCAGCGCAACCATCAGAGAGCGATTCCTTGTTAGGACGCACCACGACTCAAGCATCTTTCCCTACTTTTTTTGATTGCACCAATCTCACCAGCTTTCTTAAAAACATTTTGCTTCGCGGTGTTCCTGCTGCGCTACCATCAATATTTTTTGCTGGTTTGTCGCTTGATAATGTCAGCAAAGAATTTTTTGATATTGATGTTGGTAGCGCAGGAATGTATATAGAATATGCGCTTTACCCAATATCTTGTTATTTCGTCAATCATGCAACGGCCTATGAATCGCAAGCTGAGTTTGTTCAGATGGTTCGTGATTTGTTGAAGTCTGATGCAAAAAATATTCACAGATTTGGTTTCGCAGCTTGCGCAGTGGTTGCCTGCATTGCAGCTGTTGCTACCATTCAAATGGCGCTTGATGGCGCTAAGAGAATGGGCATGACCAGTGAAAATCCTCATGTTAATCGTTTCTATGAAGTGTTCGCAATTATTTGTTTAAGTGTTTTGTATACTGTGATCACTCGACTCGTTGCTGCATTTGGATTGATTTTTAAAGAGATACCACAATTTTATCGATGGTGTGATCGTAAATATCATCTGTTATTAAATAAGGATCCAGAATATAAATATTTTACGCAAGATTTAGAACGTTTTATTACTGCTGATATTAAGACAGAAAAACAATTTCGAAAACTTTTTGTAGTTGCAAATCACCCAGCGTTAAGTGAAAGGTCTATTGCCCGTGATGAAAAAAATAAAAACGTAAATATCGAAATGATTCGTGTATTTCTGGAAGAAACCGGTTATCGCATGTTTCCCACATTACCGAAAACCGCAGTAACGGCTATTTTAACGCTAGGTTGCCCATTACTTGGATTTCTGCTGGATAAATTATCGCGCGAAGGTGCTAATACATTAGGATTGCATGAAGATGTGGCGAAAATTATTGCTATTGTTTCAGTAGTGATGACAGAAATTTTTTATGTGCGTGCTTGTATCAAATTTTATGATCGTTTTGTAAATGGATACAGTTCTATTCAAGAAGCATTTTTTGCTGCAGTAAAAGTTTATTTTGCTATTTTCGCATTAAGCTCTGCATTGGTTTCAATCGCAACCAGCGCAGGGTTTGTTTTTGAAAGTAAAAAATATACCGCAAATGATTCAAAAGTTATTATGCAATTATACAAACTTTGTTGGACAATTTATGCGGGATTAGTTGCGAATGGGGGATACCTTCTTCTAAAAACGGGTGATGTCGCGCAATCTCGTTTGGATGAAAAAGAAAAGCAAATCGCTGTTACGAAAGGTGATGGTAGCAATTTGATTGAAGCTGGTACATCCGCAAAGCTGGACACTGGTTTGAAAAAAAATGTTATAGATTTTATTAGTACTGATTCTGAAAAATTAAAATCGGTTCATAATTATTTTCGTTATCGTCACAGTGCTGGTCAATTCACTAATGTCCGTGACGCAAATTCTCATTCGAAAAATTTTTCGATACAGCCTGCATAACGATAAAAATTTTTCGCCTCACTAAAACTTCATCGCGATTATTTTACGATTGCATTTTATTATTACTCGGACTCAACGTCACAAGTCCCACATCATTCGCACCTGCTTTTTGCAGTAAAACCATCGCTTTCATAACCTCACCATAATTCGCATTGCGATCACCTTTCACAAAAACATCTTGTTCTTTATGTTGCGCTTGCGCAGTTGTTAATTGCGATGAAACATCCGACATTAATTCTTGCGGTGAAATTGGACGATCAGGTGTTGCGGAAGTATTTAAAAATAATTCGCCGCGGTTGTTCACACTCACAATAATTGGCATTGATTTTTGCGGCGGCATTGCTTTTGCAGAAGCGGATGGTAATTGCACTTGCACGCCTTGTGTTAAAAGCGGCGCAGTAATCATAAAAATTAATAATAATACCAACATCACATCAATGTATGGCACTAAATTAATTTCACTAATCGGTTTTTGTCGCGCTCTTTTTTTTCTCTGAAAAGTCATCTAACTGCCCGCTGCAAAATATTAGTTAATTCTGACGAAAATGTTTCCATACGATTTTGTATGCGAGAAACTTGTTGTGTAAAACGATTATATGCAACACCTGCGGGAATCGCAGCAAATAATCCAAGCGCAGTTGTAATTAATGCTTCAGAAATACCGGGGGCGACAGCAGCAATTGATGCTTGTTGCATTGTGCCGAGCGCTTGAAACGCAGTCATAATTCCCCACACGGTTCCAAATATTCCAACAAATGGACTCATCGAACCAATTGTTGAAAGCCATCCCAACGATTGTTCTAATTTATCATTGACATCACTTTCTGCAGCTTGCATTGCGCGTTGTGTGCTATCCATAATACTATCCGTATTATGATTTCCATCAGTTTGTAATTTTGAAAATGTTTCAAAACCCGCTGAAAATACTTTCGGCAAACCAGACATTTCAGTCGGTTCGTTCTTTACCGAATTATATAAATCATTTATCGCAATTCCAGACCAAAAACGTGTTTCAAATTGTGCCGTTTCCTCCCATTGATTTTTATAGAATTTCCAGCGCTCAACAATCATGGTCCATGACGAAATGGACGCAAACACTAAAATCAAAATAACACACTTGACTATAAAGCTAGCATTTATGATAAAATCAAAAAAGGAAGTGTCAGTTGTCATCTAAAATTTCTCCCCAAAAACTAAGCGATATTCGTACGGACTTAAGATATCTATAAATGATACTCGGTGTGTTTTTTTTTACAATAAGATGTTTTCAAAAAACACAGGAATAATAATATGCGCATGATTAACGATGGGATATCCGATTTAGCAATTACAGATGCCATAATAAAATGGCTTCAAAATTGTCCTGAAACACAAACTGTGGTTATTGATCGCGAATGGTTGCATAACGAAAACGTTCGCGTTGCGTTGTGGGTAATTTGTTATCATTTTGAGAAAGCAAATAAAAATCTTGATGAGCACATTGCCACATTATTAACTGCACAGGAGGACCCAGTTTATTTTCGCAATTTGATCGCTATATTTTATCAGCACAAACACTTAACCGCTGATTTCCTTTGTACTTTGTATACACATAAACGCAATCTTGTTTTTATATCTAACGTACTACTCTTCGCTGATAGGAAAGATTTATTAAATCGAGATAATCTAAACATAGTTTTAGATTTAGTGATTCAAAATTCGCAAAGTTTGAAAACTATTAATCGATTACTTTTTCGAGCTTTTTCTTCTCATATCAGTATTTCTAAAGAAAGTTTGATAGTTATTTTTGATATTCTGAGTTGCGATAAAACCAAGAAAGGATTAACGATCCTAAAAGATATTTTACATGCAATGGAAATGTTTGGTGAATTGTCGGAAAAAACAGTAACTGATTTCTTAATGGAATATTTAAATAATAAAAATATAAAACCAGACTGTTTTTTAGAACATTATTCAAAAGCAGTTTTTGATTTTCAGGTTTTTGACTTAAGCGAAGAAGATCGTCAAACGTTACAAAAAAATAGTGCGGCCGCGTGGTGGTTATTTCGCATGGGTGAATCGAGAGCGAACTTCTTGGCAATAGCGCGATCACCATTTTCTTTCGTATTGAATGATATGACGCAAAACAAAGCCAGCATATTATTTTTTCTATCTAACATACTACCAAGGCAGTTTTATTATTGTGTGTTGTTACATAAGATGGATTTGGTTGATCTGCTAACCAAAGAATTTGAAAAATTGAATGTGTGCGATGATGATAAGCGCGATTTTATAGATAAAATGCTAAAGGTCGAATGTTCTATTGATCGCAATAGTCAATCATTTGATGAAATGATTGTGCAAGTAGAACATTTTTTGTGGTTTCATATTAGGTGTTTTCATGAATTTCGTTTTCAAGAATTAACTCCAGAAATGCAAAAATTATTTCAGGAAAAGCGAGACAAAGTTTATAAAACGTGTCGTTTGATTCCATTTTCAGAATTACTTTGTTTTGCTGATGATATTAAATCCACTTTATTAACACTGGATGATGAAGATATACGCATTATTAATGTAGTGGGTCGGCGACATGAGGCAGCTCACTCTGAAATTGCTCGAATACATTTTTTATCAATAGTACTTGACGCGCAAATATTGGAAATTATCGCTCAGATTATCCGTATTCCGAAAAAAGATAACTACCATGATTTTGATTATATGCTAGCGCAGTTATATATTTTTTTAGAACCGTATTTTTTTATAGAGACACCGAACTTCAATGTTATTGAGGCTGCACTCACTAACTTCCGAAACGAAATAATAAATAACGAACCTTGCAATGATATTAAATTGCCATTATCACCTGCTTCATCACCAGCGCTTTTTCATTTGTCGCCGCGCAATAGCGAAGTGTCATTATCACCATTGCCATCTCCGCGATAACTTTATTTTTTCAGTCCCAAATGTGTATAAGCTAAATCCGTTGCCTGTCTTCCGCGTGCAGTGCGTTTCACAAATCCTTCTTGAATTAAAAATGGTTCGATCACATCTTCAATTGTGCCGCGCTCTTCGGCAATTGCAGCGGCGATACTTTCAATTCCAACGGGACCGCCATCAAAATGTTGAATTAATGTTGTTAAATATTTTCTATCCATCACATCAAATCCGCGCACATCAACATGCAACATATCTAACGCTGCTTTTGCAGTGTTTTGTGTGATATTTCCATTTGCATGTACTTGCGCATAATCACGCACGCGTCGCAATAAACGATTTGCAATACGTGGTGTGCCACGTGAACGTTTCGCAATTTCTTCTGCACCATTCACATCAATATTTGTTTTTAAAATTTTTGCTGCGCGTAAAATAATTTGTTTTAATTCTTCAATTTTATAAAATTCCAAACGTTGCACGATTCCAAATCGATCACGCAAAGGCGATGTTAATAATCCTGCGCGTGTTGTTGCGCCAACTAAAGTAAATGGTTGTAAATCTACTTTCATTGATCGCGCTGCAGGACCTTCACCAATTAAAATATCAATTCGATAATCTTCCATCGCAGAATATAAAAATTCTTCAATTGCAGGATTTAATCGATGAATTTCATCAATAAATAAAACATCATTTGGTTCTAACGTTGTTAACAATCCCACCAAATCGCCTGCTTTTTCTAAAATCGGACCTGACGTTTGTCTTAAACTCACACTTAATTCATTTGCAATAATATGGGCGAGCGTTGTTTTTCCTAAACCGGGCGGTCCAAAAATTAAAACATGATCCAATGCTTCGCCGCGATTTTTCGCAGCAGTAATAAATAATTCCATTTGTTCGCGCACTGATAATTGCCCAATATAATCTGATAATTTTTTTGGGCGAATGGATTGTTCTAAAATAATTTCGGTGTCGGAAATTATTTCTGAATCAATAATGCGATCTTCAATTTTTTCCATATTATTTTTCTCCATGAAACTTTAAAAAATTTCTGAATGACTGCCTATTGCCATCAATGTAATTTTTTTGCGATCCATTTTAATATAAAGTAATAAAGCATCTGGTTTTAAATGTAATTCACGAATTCCAACATGATTTCCTTTTAGTTCGTGGTCGCGATATTTTGTTGGAATAGGTTTTTCATTTAGTAATAATTCAACTATATATTTTAATTCTTCAAGAATTATTTTTTTATGTTGATATTTTTTTAAGCTTTTCTTGAATGTTTTTGTTTGTTCAAGCAATAACATTAGAGATCATCCAGCTGACGTTTGAATTCATTCAACGATACACTTTCAACCGCGTTTGATTGAATATCATTCATCGCTTTTTCCAATAATTTTTTGTCACCATTTTGCAATACATTTATTAATACAAGACGCGTGAATGAGCTAACGGACAACCCCATTTTTTTTGCACCTGCTTTAATTGTCTTGTTGAATTGATCATCAACAACAATTTGAATTTTGTGTGTCATATTCACCTCGATTCGTTTTGATTAATTATGACTCATAACGAATCATTTTTCAACTATTAAAAATAAAATTTATTAAAATCATGGGGTTGTGCACGTTTATTTTTTGTGATGATATTTTTATCGGCGTGGTCGCTAGCGCTTCCACTTCTATCGCCTCACCATTTGCTGCAAAGCTAATCGAATTAATTGTTCGTTATTATGATCCGGTTGATGCACTTTTGAAATTGCATTTTTTGCTTCGTGTGGTTTATATCCTAATGCGGTGAGTGCGCTGATCGCATCTTGAATTGCTTGATTAGGATCAACTAAATTATTTTGTGATGAAACAGTTGTGGCAATATTGATATTCCATTGCGATAACGCATCCTTCATTTCAACAACCAATCTTTCCGCAGTTTTTTTTCCAATTCCAGGAATGCGTGTTAAGCGAGTATCATCTTGTGCATGAATGCAAGCAACAAAATCAGCTGTTTCGATTCCCGATAAAATAGTTAATGCTAATTTTGGCCCCACACCATTTACTTTAATTAATGCGCGAAATAATTTTCTTTCTTGTTCGCTGTGAAATCCAAATAATAATTGTGCATCTTCGCGGACAACAAAATGTGTGAGCAATGTAATTTTATTTCCAGCATCCGGTAATTGATAAAATGTACTCATCGGCGCAAAAATTTCATAACCAATGCCATTCACATCAATTGTTAAAAGCGGTGGTTTTTTGTCGAGTAATAATCCTGAGATGTGGGTGATCATGTGAAATTCCTTGTATTGGATTTCCTATTCTACTGCAGTCGACAGATTTGTCGACTGAGCAATCGACAAATTTGTAGGGTGATATTTTACTGGTCATTTTGATGAAATATGCTATAATATGAACTAAATATGATAATTATTATCATTTTTAGAGTAAATTATGAATAATACCGGAATTAATGCTATTTTGCGTTCAAGTAATACTGTTTTTACTTTCGCTGAATTAGCGATATTGCTCAGTATTACACATGAAAATACATTGGCTGCCAAGATTCATTATTATGTAAAGACGGGCGCGCTTCATGCAATTCGAAAAGGATTATATGCGAAAGATAAAAATTATAATCCGTTTGAATTGGCCGTGAAAATTTATACGCCCGCTTATATTAGTTTTGAAACTGTTTTAGCGCAGCACGGTATTATTTTTCAAATGTATAATCAAATTTTTGTCGCATCTTATTTGAGACGCGAGTTGGTATGTGATAATCATCATTTTTCTTTTAAAAAAATTAAACAATCTGTTTTAACAGATAAAGTAGGAATAGAACAACGTGATTATTATTTTATTGCCGATAAAGAACGCGCTTTCTTAGATACAATTTATTTAAATAAAGATTATTATTTTGATCATCTTGATACAATTAATTGGGATAAATGTTTTGACCGAATACATTTATATGAAAATAAAAAAATGGAGCGAAGATTAAAAAAATATTACCAGGAAAATAAAAATGCTTAACACATCCATCCACAGAAATTTATTGTTACAAATCTTAAAAGATATTTACAGTGATATTACAATAGGTCCTAAATTAGGATTCAAAGGCGGCACTGCTGCATATTTATGTTATGGTCTAGGTCGTTTTTCAGTTGATTTAGATTTTGATTTATTAGATGAAAATGCAGCCGCTGAAATTTTTGAAAAAATAAAAAAAATAATTAAAAATTATGGAACAATAAAGGAATCATACGACAAGCGATATACTTTATTTTTTTTATTATCGTATCAACATGAATTACATAACATTAAAATAGAAATATCTAAACGACAATTTGGTTCCTGTTATCATATGGAGAATTATTTAGGTGTGCCGTTATTGGTGATGAATAAAGAAGATGTGTTTGCAAATAAATTGGTTGCGCTAATTGAACGTGAAGGTAAAACAAATCGTGATATTTATGATGTGTGGTTTTTTTTAAAAAATCACTGGTCAATTAATAAAACTATTGTTGAGCAAAGAACCAAAATATTTTATAAAGATGCTATTTTAAAATGTATTTCAATCATTGAGAAAAAAAGTGATCGTGGTATTTTATCTGGAATTGGCGAATTGCTGGATGAAAAACAAAAGCAATGGGCAAAACAACATCTCAAACAGGAAACGATTTTTTTACTTCGCATACAAGAAAGTGATGCTGCGCATGACAAATAGCGATCGCCAGCGCATCTGCAGCATCAACCGGCGGATTTTCTTTTAATCCCAATTGCATTTTCACCATAAATTGCATTTGTGTTTTATCGGCCGCACCATAACCCGTCGCCGTTTTTTTGACAACACGCGCACTATACTCATGTACTGGTACAGCATGATGCGCAAGCGCAACTAAAGCAACACCACGTGCTTGTCCTAATTTTAAAGCAGATTGCACATTCGCATGCATGAATACTTCTTCAATTGCAGATTGATTTGGTTGATGCAGCGCAATCACTTCGCATAAATTTTTATAAATAAAATATAAACGCGCAGCAATAGAATCACCTTTTGCAACAATTGTGCCATGCGCAACATGCATTAATTTATTTTTTTCTTTTTTGATAATACCGAACCCGGTTTTAATTGAACCGGGATCGATACCAATAATGATCGTCATAATTTTTTAAGCATGTATTTTTTTCTGCATTTCTTTTGCATGTTCTAAATGCATTGCAACAACAGCGCGAGTTGCCACCATGAATTTTTTAATGGTAGGTGTAGTAGCAGTTTGCATTAACTTAGTATCAATCAAATGTAATGCGCCCGTATGATCAGTAACTGCAGCATTCACATACGCCTTATAAAACTGTTCACCATTCATTCCACCCATTGTTATCACTTCTTTATCGCCAGCAGCAATAAAATGATTCGACATCGCATTGGTTAATGACGATACATGATATTGATGTGCGAGCTGCATAATTTCAGTTAAATTTTCACCATGCATACTAATCATCATATTAGCAAAATTATTAATATAGCTTGGCGCATGCTTATTCAGCGCAACAACTCCCAATAAAATTTCATCTTTATCAATCGCAGCTACGGTTGCTAATGTGCTGATTTCAGCTTTCGTAATTGTAGATGGTGCAGCTGCCTTTGTCGCCGCTACGGTAGTTGCTGCCATCGTTGTTGTTGCCAATACTATTCCTATCGCTAATAAAATTACTTTTTTCATAACATTTCCTTTTGTTAAAATGAGGTGAAAGTAGAATATCACTTTTAAGTTGGCTTTTGCAGCATTTATTTTTTCACCTGTAGCCACTTTCGAAACACAACAATGGTCCACGCAATTTCAACTAAACCAAATGGCCACGCACCCTGCAAAAATCCATAAATTGAGCCTAAAATGCAAGATAGTGCGAAACATAAAATAAACCAATGACTGCGTTCTTCTAATGCATAAAAGATTAGCATTGCGATGACGGAAAATAAACCAAATAAAGAAAGTGGATTCATATTTTAATACTTCGCATATTTTTTTGCAGCAATTAACGCGATAATTGATAACACACCACCAATCGTTAATAAAATTCCTGGTGCTAATATTACGCCTTGTTGAATTAATGCAGTAACAACCAATGGTGACAATCCACCAAAAATTGCGAGCGAAATATTATATGAAAATGCAATTCCACTGTAGCGGACTTGTGTTGGAAATAATGCTGCTAATACTGCCGAAAAAGCAGATAAATAAGTAATTGAAAAAAGCATCAAACAAAAATTTGCTAAATAAAATGAAGTTGTCAACACATGATTCACAATCACTTCATTTAAAACATAAGAAAATGCGATAAATAAAATTGAAGCAATAAATAAAATCATCCATGACGAAATTATTTTTGATAATTTTCCAAGAAATGGTGTGAGAATTAATGCAATTAAAATTGTCCACAAATTTTGTGTTTCGACAATATCAAACGGCGCATGTAATATTTTTGAAAAATACGTAACAAAATAAACAATCACCAACCAAAATGAAATTCCAACTTGCGCTGCAATTAAAAATCCTGTAATCATCGGCATTTTATATTCGCGCAAACAAACAGCAAGCGGAATTTTGTGTTGTACTTCTTTTTGAATTGCAATAAATGCATCTGTTTCTGAAATGTGTCGACATAAAAAATAAGCAATTAATCCTAATATTGCACCGCATAAAAATGGAATGCGCCAACCCCATGCTGCGAATGTTTCTGTTGTTGTAAATGCCATTACGATTTTAATAATAATCGGCCCTATTAAAATTCCGCTAAATAGTCCAACTTGCACAAGTGATGAATAAAATCCACGTTCCTTTTTTTCAGCAATTTCGAATAAATAACTAATTGATCCTGCATATTCACCACCAACCGATAATCCCTGAAATGCGCGAATACATAAAATTAAAATTGGAGCAGTTGCGCCGATTGTTTGATAACTTGGAATTAATCCGATTAAAACGGTTGGCACGCCCATTAATATCATTGATGCAATTAATGTTTTTCTGCGACCGCGTGTATCGCCAAAATGCGAAAATAAAATTCCACCAATCGGACGAAATAAAAAACCTACTGCAAATACAGCAAATGTAAGCATTAATGAAGTGAGATGATTATCGGTTGGAAAAAAATGCTGTGCGAGAAAAGGTGCTAAACTGCCGTATAATACAAAGTCATACCATTCGAGCGAATTACCGAATACGGCGGCTAATACATTTTTTTGAAATAACACTAATTTCATATGATGTATTATCGCCATATCCCTATATTTTTTTCAACAATTCCTCTGAAATATCAGCATTTGAATACACATTTTGCACGTCATCTAAATCTTCAAGCATGTCTGTTAATTTTATCATTTGTTTTGCTTGCTCAATATCGTCTAATTTTGCTTGAGTTGATGGCAGCATGGTAATTTCCGTTTGTGTAAATTTTAAATGCGCAGCAGTTAATGCATTTTTTACCGTATCAAAATTTTCTGGCGCGGTAATTACATCAATACTTTTATCATCATTAACAATTACATCATCTGCGCCAGCTTCAATCGCGACTTCAAATATTTTTTCTTCAGGTGCATTTTTTTCAAATTGAATGCAGCCACATTTTTTAAATAAAAATGCAACTGAACCTGATGCGCCAAAATTACCGTATTTTGTAAATGCATGTCGCACATCAGATGCAGTGCGATTTTTATTATCGGTTAAACATTCCACCATGACCGCAACACCACCCGGACCATAACCTTCATAAACACATTCCATCATCGCAATTTCATCTTCGCCGCCAGCGCCGCGTTTAATTGCGCGATTAATCGTGTCGCGCGTCATATTTTGTGCGAGCGCTCTTTGCACCGCTAAACGCAAACGCGGATTAGTTGCTTCATCACCACCACCCATACGCGCGGCAGTTGTGATTTCGCGAATATGTTTTGTAAATATTTTTCCGCGCTTTGCATCTTGCGCGCCTTTATGATGCTGTATATTTTTCCACTTGGAATGACCGGCCATTTCTATTTCCTCTTATTGTTCTTTTGTAAATTCTTCTAATTCTGCTTCTATTGCTTCTGTTGTTGGTAAAATAGATTCAAATTTTTCTGGTAAAAATTTTGATAGTTCGTATTCCGTAATTCCCATCGGACCATCAATTCGTTTTAGTGCATATTCTGCGATAAAGCGATCCTTTTTTTCGCAAAGCAATAATCCGATTGTTTGCGCATCGCCAGGTAATTTTAATTGTTCGTCAACCGCTGTCAAATAAAAACTGAGTTGTCCTGTATCTTTTGGATGAAATTCACCGCGTTTAATTTCAATCACAACATATGCATGCAGTTTTGTATTGTACATTAGCAAATCTATTTCAAAACGTTTTTTTGAAATGTTAATGGGATATTTTGTTCCGTACAGTGCGAAGCCATGTCCTAATTCCATTAGAAATTCTTTGATGTGACTAACAAGACCATTATGAATATCTTTTTCGAGCGCTTCATTGCCTACAGTTAAAAAATGAAATTTATAGGGATCTTTAATCATTTCTTGTGCGAGGTGTGAAGTTGTGGTGGGTAATTTACTGATGAAGTTGGTTGTTTTGATCGCTGTGTTTGATTTTCTGTTGTACAGATCAGATTTAATTTGAGCTTTCAGTTCACGATATGGCCATCCATTTTCAATTGTCTGGTTTGCGTACCATTGTTTAATAGCCATATTTCCAGGTTTTATAGTTCTGACGATCACCACATGATGCGTCCATGTTAATTGGGCAGGCAGCGCCTGCCCAAATTCACCATCGGGATAGTGCTCAGAAAATATACGCATACTTTTCAGATTGGTTTCCGAAAAACCTTCCGTATTAGGAAAACTCTCGCGCAAATCACTTGCTAAGGTTTTAAATAATGCGTCACCCCACTTACTTTTTTCTTGTTGTGTAATAATGAGCTTCCCAATTTCCCAATAGAATTGAATTAATTCATAATTAACAGCAATTGCCGCGCGAAATTGAGATTTTTTTAAACGAGTTTTTATTTCGTTTAATAAATATTGATATTGCGTATCCATATGCAATTTTTTTATCGAACCAGATTCTTGAATGTCGATCATTTTTACCCACCATCTAATTTAAGTTTATAATGAGTTAAATGTTACGCGCATTTTTCAAAAATGATATTCGGGTTTTTGAAATAATATGGAATTTATTTTAAAAAACGAAAAACACAAATCGAACAAAATAATAAAACAAAATAAACAGCGCTTAATACTAGTAAATAATGCAAATTTAATAAAGCAGAACATAAAAATACAACAATCGCTGCAGCTATATTTAATAAACCACTCATCAATCCACTCGCAGTGCCCGCAACTGTTGTGTAACGCTCAACAATTTGTGAAATGGCATTTGCAAACACAAATCCATCTAGCATAAAAATAATAAAAATAGGAATTGTTGCGGCATAAATATTCGGATGTGCATTCCAATGAAAAAATAAAACAGAACATACAAAAGCAAACGCAACAACAAGCGAAGCAATTAAACCAGCGCCAATTAATTTTTGTGTTGAAAAATAATTCAGTAATTTTCCATTTAAGAAAGATCCAGTCATATATGAAACACCAATAAATAAAACAATTTTTCCATATTGCGCTGCATCAAAATGTAAAATCGTTTGAATAATAAAAGGTGCAGTTGCGTAATATAAAAATAATAATGAATTTTCAACCGATAATATAATCACGTTCGCAATATACAATCGATCACAAAATAATTTTTTCCATGTATTAATTGTTTTTTTCAAAACAGTTTCGGTTTTTGGGCTCGGTAATTTTTTATTTAATAAATACGCACAAGATACTAAAGCAATAAAAGCATATAATCCCATAAAATAAAAACTGGCTTGCCAATCAAAATAATGTTGCAAATAACCACCGAGAACCGGTGCTAAAATAGGCGTGAGCGACCATCCCATCACATAATAATTATTCATTTTTGCAAGCATTTTTCCGGAAAAATTTTCTGCAATCATAATTCGAATAGAGGCAGAAGTGCATGCAGCGCAAATACTATTTATTATTCTAAAATAATATAACACATGAATTGTTGGGCTAAATGCGGATAAAATTGATGATGCGCAATAAATAATTAATGCGATTAATATCATTGATTTTCGTTCAATGTGATCTGCAATAATTCCAACAAATGGTTGTGCAATCGCAAATCCCACCAAATAAAAAACAATCGTTAATTTTGCTGAAAGGGCGGTGACGTGAAAATAATTTGTGATTGCAGGTAAAGAAGGTGTGTATAAATCCAAACCTAAACACATGAGTGGTGTTAAAAATAAACACGCAATAATTATTTTAGTTTGATTTTTCATTAAATATATTTATTTAATCGTTTTAATTCCCAATTCTCGCAACTGCATTTGATCTGCAATCGAAGGCGCATTTGTTAATGGACAACTTGCTGTTTGTGTTTTTGGAAATGCAATCACGTCACGAATATTTTGTGTGTCAGTCATAATCATTGCAATGCGATCAATACCAAATGCAATTCCACCATGCGGCGGCGCACCTAATTTTAAGGCTTGTAATAAATGTCCGAATTTTGCATGCGCTTCATCTTCTTTTATTCCTAAAATATCAAGCGAAGTTAATTGCATATCGTAACGATGAATACGAATTGATCCACCACCAATTTCATATCCGTTCATCACAATATCGTATGCGCGTGAATTTGAATGGCCTGGATTTTCCCGCAATTTTTTCACATCATTTTCAGTTGGTGCGGTAAACGGATGATGCAGCGGTTCCCATTTTCCCTCTTTATCTAATTGATACATTGGAAAATCAGTAACCCATAATGGCGCCCATGGTTTTGTATATAAATTAAAATCTTTGCATAATTTATCACGTAGCGCGCCGAGTGATTCAGAAACAATTTTTGATTTATCTGCGCCGAAAAATAAAATATCACCGTTCGCAGCTTTTGTGCGCGACAAAATTTCTTTCACAATATTTTCCGGAATAAATTTTAAAATCGGCGATTGCAAACCCCCAACACCTTTTGCAACATCATTTATTTTTATATACGCCAAACCTTTTGCGCCGTAAATTGCGACAAATTGTGTGTAATCATCAATCTGTTTTCTAGATAATTCTTGGTGTGGTAAACGCAAAACAGTGACGCGTCCATCAATATCATTTGCAGGTGCATTAAATACCTTAAATTCCACTGTTTTCATCAAATCTTTTATGTCAACTAATTCTAATGGATTGCGCAAATCAGGTTTGTCGGAACCAAAACGGCTCATCGCTTCTGCAAAAGTCATGCGTGGAAATTTTCCGAGATCAACATTTAAAATTGTTTTCCATATTTGATGGATCATTTCTTCCATTAAATTTTGCACATCACTTTCATTTACAAATGCCATTTCTAAATCGAGTTGTGTAAATTCAGGTTGACGATCTGCGCGCAAATCTTCATCGCGAAAGCATTTTACGATTTGATAATAACGATCAAATCCTGAAATCATTAATAATTGTTTAAAAATTTGTGGCGATTGTGGCAGTGCATAAAATTTTCCTGGATAATTTCTGCTTGGCACTAAATAATCGCGTGCACCTTCAGGAGTTGTTTTTGTTAAAACAGGTGTTTCAATATCTACGAAATTTTTTTCATCTAAAAAGTGACGAATAAATTGCACGATCTTCGCGCGTTTTTTTAAACGCAATTGATTTTCGCTGCGGCGCAAATCTAAATAACGATATTTTAATCTGACTTCTTCGCCGACATCTTGATAATCGTCGACATTAAAAGGCAAAGGTTCCGCAGCATTTAAAATTTCAATTTCAGTTGCATCAATTTCAACTTCGCCCGATGGAATTTCCTTGTTGGTAGTTCCGGCAGGGCGCGCGCGTACTTTTCCAGTGATGCGAACAACAAATTCATTTCGCAATTTTTGTGCGACATCAAATGTATTTTTATTTTTGGGATCGCAGACAATTTGTACGAGATGATCACGATCGCGTAAATCAATAAAAATTAAACCACCGTGATCGCGACGACGATGAACCCAGCCGCATATCGTTACAGACTGATCAATTAAAGATTTATTGATGTTGCTCGCCGCATGTGTACGCATAATATTAGCCATTTTTTAGAATTAGGAATCAATGTTAACGATATTAGACTGATTCTTCAATCTGTTTTTTTAGTGATTGCGGTGTCTGTTTTTGCGGGTGATTCCGGTTTAGTTTCCGCTGCTTTTTTTGTTTCATCAGGTTTCTTTTTCGCATTTTTAAAATCAGTTTCATACCAGCCCGTGCCTTTTAATTGAAAATTCCCGGCTGAAATTTGTTTTTGTAATGTATCTTTATGACAATGCGGACATGTTTTTTCTGGTGCGTCAGAATGTTTTTGTAATAATTCTATATTTTCACCGCAGTTTTTGCAGTGGTATTCGTAAAGGGGCATGGTTGTTCTCGTTTATTTTTTTGTGTATTGCGATATTACCATATCCAAATTGAATACGATCATATCCAAATAAAAAATTTAAAAATCATTTGATTTTTTAAAAAAACAAGCGTATCTTGATTTCAGTTACAGAAATTATTATTTGCAAAGGGTGGTACAATGTACTACTCTTAGGGATGCGACATGCGGATTTTTAAAACCAAATCTTTTCATCGTTGGGCAAAGTGTGAAAGTGTTTCAGATGTAATGCTTAAAAAGGCGGTTAATGAGATTACGCAGGGTTTGATCGATGCGGATTTAGGTGGTGGATTGTTGAAAAAGCGAGTGGCGCGGCAAGGCGAAGGTAAACGCAGTGGATTTAGAATCCTTATCGCATACAGACCAACGGTGCGTTTAATTTTTTTATTTGGGTACGCGAAAAATGAGCGAGACAATATTATACAAAGCGAATTAATACTTTTACGTGATTTTTCTCGTCATTTTTTGAATGATTCAGACATGGAGATGCAAGTACGCATTAAACGCGGCGAGTTGATTGAGGTTTTTTAATATGACTGCAAAGAAAACTAAAAAAACGGCACGTGACAGAATGCATGATTTATTGCGTGAAATGGCCACATCATTGCATCGCACAGGCGATATCGATATTATGACATTGCCAGAATATATACGACTTGGTTTACCAAAAGTAAAACCTTTTCGTTCACGCGACATTAAACACATTCGCGAAAAAATAAAAGTGAGCCAACCTGTTTTTGCGAAGCTATTGAATATTTCAATTGAAACGGTGAGAAAATGGGAGCGGGGTGAGCGACATCCAACTGGTTCATCCTTAAAGTTGCTGAATCTTGTGCATCATCATGGTATTAGTGCGTTATATTAAAACCCACAACACTGCTTAAACTTTTTTCCACTTCCACAAAGACAATTATCATTGCGATTTATTGTGGGTGTAATGCCGTCGACATAAAACCATTCACCATTTATTTTTTCAAATGTACTTTTTTCATAAATAAAATTATTTTTATTTTTATCTGAAAAACGCGCGAAGAAAGTGACCGTCCCGATATTATTTTTTACTTCAGACGCATTAATTATTGTTAATCCTAACCATTTCACCGATGATGCCCATCTGCGCGCATCACCCGAATTAAAATTTCTTGCGGCATTGCCTTGCATTGTTTTTTGTATATAATCAATTTTCACAAGTGAATAAGCACTGTAACGCGAACGCATTAATTTTTCGGGTGTTTCAGCTGTTTTTAAGCCATTTAAATACGGCTCACAACAATCTGAAAATTTTTTTTGTGAAGAGCAGGGGCAGTGAGACATTACTCCCACGACAACGCACCACCCGTTTGATATTCAATCACACGCGTTTCAAAAAAGTTTTTTTCTTTATTTAAATCCATCATTTCACTCATCCACGGAAATGGATTTTCAGCGCCAGAATATTGTTCTGCTAATCCTAATTGTGCGCAGCGACGATTTGCAATGTAATGTAAATAATCACGAAACATTTCTGCATTTAATCCTAAAATGCCGCGCGGCATGGTATCGCGTGCGTAATCAATTTCTAAATCAACACCTTCTCGAATCATATGTATTGCTTGTTTTTGAAATTCAGGTGTCCATAAACCAGGATTTTCAATTTTAATTTGATTGATAACATCTATGCCAAAATTCGCATGCATGGATTCATCGCGTAAAATATATTGAAACTGTTCTGATGTGCCAGTCATTTTTCCGCGACGACCCATTGCCAAAATTTGTGTGAATCCAACGTAAAAAAAGATAGATTCAAATACAACATAAAATGCAATTAAATCACGCACGAGACGTTGATTATTTTCCATTGTGCCAGTGTGAAAATCAGGATCGGCTAAACTTTGTGTGTATGGTAATGCCCATGATGCTTTTTTGGAAACCGAAGGCACTTCGCGATACATATTAAAAACTTCTGCTTCGTCTAATCCTAAACTTTCAATAATGTGTTGATAAGAGTGTGTGTGCAATGCTTCTTCAAATGCTTGACGTAATAAATATTGACGACATTCTGGATTGGTAATGTGACGATAAACGGCGAGCACTAAATTATTTGCAACTAAAGAATCTGCCGTTGCAAAAAACCCTAAACTTCTTTTGATAATGGTTCTTTCATCTTCAGTTAAACCATTTGGATCTTTCCACAATGCAACATCTGCTGCCATATTAATTTCATTTGGCATCCAATGATTTGCACACGCGCTTAAATATTTATCCCACGCCCATTTATATTTAAATGGCACGAGTTGATTTAGATCGGCGCGGCAATTGATAATTTTTTTATCGTCAACTTGAATGCGCGCAGCATTCATTTGAATTTGTTCGAGACCGGTGATTCTGTCGATAACTTCTGTTGTCATGGTGTTGCTCCTTATTGACACGCTTCACATTCCGGATTATCAATCGAACATGCTTTTGGCAACGCATCCTGCGATTCCACTTGCACGGCATTTAATTTTCCATCGGAAATTGTAGACTTTTCTGTGCTTGTTGCGCCTAAACTTCTTAAATAATAAGTTGTTTTTAATCCTGACAGCCACGCTTTGCGATATAACTCATCTAATTTTTTTCCAGAAGGTTGTGCCATATATAAATTTAAAGATTGCGATTGATCAATCCATTTTTGTCTGCGTGAACCTGCTTCAACTAACCACAACGGATCAATTTCAAATGAAGTTGAAAATAATAATTTCAAATCACTTGGAATGCGATCGATCATTTGCAAACTGCCATTATAATATTTTAAATCGTGAATCATGACTTGATCCCACAGATTACGTTTTTTTAATTCTTCAACAAGCAGGGGATTTGCAACGGTAAATTCACCAGACAAATTCGATTTCACATATAAATTTTGATATGTCGGTTCGATTGATTGTGACACACCACAAATATTTGAAATCGTTGCGGTCGGCGCAATTGCCATTGTATTTGAATTACGCATACCTTGTTTTTTAACTGTTTTGCGAAGCGTATCCCAATCCAAAGTTTGCTCTGTATTTTGTTCGAAAAATTCGCCACGTGTTTTTTTCAACAACGCAATTGAATCAATCGGCAAAATACCTTGATCCCACAGCGAACCTTTGTAAGTTGAATATGTGCCGCGCTCAACTGCTAAATCACTTGATGCTTGAATTGCATAATATGAAATTAATTCCATGCTGCGATCTGCAAATGTTACCGCTTCATTTGATGAATACGGAATATGTTGCAAATATAATGCATCTTGAAAACCCATTAATCCTAAACCAATTGGACGGTGTTTCAAGTTAGAATTTTTTGCAGCTGCAACGCTGTAATAATTAATATCGATTACATTATCAAGCATACGTATAGCTGTTTTTACTGTTTTTTGTAATTTCGCAGAATCTAATTTCCCCTCTTTCATATGATTCACTAAATTAATACTACCTAAATTACAAACCGCAATTTCTTCATTTGCTTTTGTATTCAATGTAATTTCAGTACATAAATTTGAGCTGTGAATCACGCCGACATGTTGTTGTGGCGAACGTAAATTACACGGATCTTTAAATGTTAACCATGGATGTCCCGTTTCAAATAACATCGTCAGCATTTTGCGCCACAAATTAATGGCAGGAATTGATTTGCTGCGAACTTCACCGCGTGCCGCTTTCGCTTCATATTCACAATATTTTTTCTCAAATGCATCACCAAACAAATCATGTAATTCTTTTGTTTCATTCGGCGAGAATAAAGTCCAATTTTCTTTATTGAAAACACGTTTCATAAATAAATCAGGAACCCAATTTGCAGTATTCATATCATGCGTGCGACGACGATCATCGCCAGTATTTTTTCGCAATTCTAAATATTCTTCGATATCTAAATGCCATGTTTCTAAATATGCACACACTGCACCTTTGCGTTTTCCACCTTGATTTACCGCAACAGCAGTTGCATTTGCCACATTCATAAATGGCACGACACCTAATGATTTTCCATTTGTGCCTTTAATATAAGCACCCATGGCGCGCACGGGAGTCCAATCATTGCCGAGTCCGCCAGCAAATTTAGAAAGGAGAGCGTTGTCTTTGAGCGCGCCATAAATGCCATCGAGATCGTCAGGCACGGTTGTCAAATAACAACTCGATAACTGCGGTCTCAATGTTCCGGAATTAAAAAGTGTTGGTGTTGAAGACATATAATCAAAACTCGACAACAATTGATAAAATTCAATTGCACGTTCATTTTTTTGTGCGCCTTCGCAATGTGCAAGTCCCATTGCAACACGCATAAAAAATATTTGCGGTAATTCAATTCTTTTTTCATGACGATGAATAAAATAACGATCATATAAAGTTTGAATACTTAAATAAGTAAATTGTAAATCGCGCGACACATCAATTGCTTTTCCTAATTTTTCTAAATCAAATTCTTTTAAATTTGGATTTAATAATTCAAATTCAATTCCTTTTTCAATAAAAGCTTTAAATACTTTTGGATAAAGTGTTTGCATTGTTTGCTTCGTTAAATCATATGGAACTTGTAATGTGTCCATCGATTCGCGATATAAATCTTGCAATAATAAACGCGCGGTGACGTAAGAATAATTTGGTTCGACTTCAACTAATGTGCGCGCACTCATGACCAATGCTTTATAAACATCTTTAATTGCAACGCCATCAAATAAATTTTTGCGTGCGTCTTCGATAACTTTTGTGGGACTGACATCTGCTAAATTTTGACAGGCATCAATTGCGAGCGAACTTAACATATGCATATCTAATTTTTTCTTGCTGCCATCTTCTAAAACAACGTGAATTAATTTTTCTTCTGGTTGTGCAGATAAAATTTCGCGCGCTTCGCGTCTTTTTTCACGATATAAAACGTATGAGCGAGCAACTTGATGTTCACCTGCGCGCATTAATTCTAATTCCACTAAATCTTGAATGGATTCGATGTGAATTGTTCCGCCAGCGGGCCAACGTTTTTTGCAACGTTCCGTAATATTTTTTGTTAATTGTTGCGCGATTTGTTGAATGCGTTCAGAATTCGTTGCATTTTCGCCTTCAACCGCTAAAAAAGCTTTTTTAATGGCAACTGCGATGCGGCTATCTTCGTAAACTGTAAGTTCGCCATTGCGACGAATGACGCGTAATTGACCAGGCTGCGCCGCCAACAAATTTAAATCGCTGATGTGAATGCTGGATGGTTGACTTTGAATGATGTTTGTGTCCATGTAAACTCCTCGTAAAACACAAGATGTAGTGATTTTTTGATAGATAACCACAAGATAATGTGTTTTTGATCAGATTTCAAGAGAATAAGGTGTGGGAATTTTGTGGATAACTTTAAAAGTGTTATCTGTTATCTGTTATCCGATATCCGAGTTAGAGGTGCTGCTTAGGACTTGTTCAATATCAATTGACAAATCACAAGGTTTTGATGGCTTTATTTTTGCAATACACGGAAATTAATTGCTACATAAAAAAGTAGCATGCATACCGAAGAAGTGTTTAAACCTCTTTTTTGATAATGTAATTTTAACGTGATCCGGGTTTTGTTATTGTGTCACCAGAAATAAATTCAAGAATTTCGTTTCGGGTATCTCTGGACAAAGGCCATTGCTTATTATTTAAAAACAAGCCAAGCTTCGCATTTTTTGCGTCCACCATTTGTCTTTTAACAAATGATCGTGCTGTTTGAAAATCAGGCGCACCTCGAAGAATTGTTATGATGGGATCTGATGATTTTTTTAATTCATCATTGTTACTGATCATAGTTTTTATTTCGCTTAAGCCTGAATCATTTTTGATTATTTGATCAAATAGCGCAGGATCTTTGCATGTCGTCTTAATCAACGTTTTCACATACTGAGGAAATTGACCGGCTATAGTTGTAACGCGCAAATCAGAAATATATTTGAATAACCGGATGAATTGATTTGGATGATCTGTCACATATTGAAAAAGCGCGTCAGCACGATGAGGAAATTGACTGGCTGTATCGCGCAAATCAGAAATATATTTGAATAAGTTGGTGAATGCTATGTCATCATTCAGCGCTTTCGATAATTGATCTTCAGTCATTGTCAGTATCCCCAATCGGTCGAATTAACCAATGGCCAAGTATAGCGCTAGCACCTTAAAGTTTTATGAAATAGCCGTTTTATAACTCATTGAAAATTCATTTAAAATCGAATTAACTAAAATATTTTCTTAGTTTTGTTAACGCATTTTTATGAACACGATCGCCAGTTTGTTTTAATTGCCATAATGCAACATCAGGGAAAGTAAGTAACATTTCGATACGTTTTAATGTGTTTAAATCGATGCTTTTATCTGATTCAATGCGTTGCAATGTCGCTTGGCTGATATCAAAAGCCAGTGCAAAATCATGCTGACTGATCGATAATTGTTTGCGAAATTTTGTAATATCATCCGCTGAAAAATCACTTGAATATACCGGTTCAAAAACAAAAGAAGAAGGTCCGCGTCTGCCAATCGTTCCCAATAAAACCATTATATTTTTTTCATCAGGCGAAATATTTTGTGATGAGCAATAATCAGCATAAGCAGGATTTAATTTGTCTGGAATTCTATCTAAAAAAATTGGAAACATTTTTCCTTTTTGTGAATCATGCTTTAATTTAAATAAACTTAAATCGGGACCTAATGGAATTGCATTTTTTGCATGTGCATAATGACGATCGTAAATCAAACTATACTTATCTTTTTTTGAATCATAAATTAATTCACCAACAAATAATCTTCTTTTGTTTCCTTCATGAAAAATATGAATGCAATTTTTATTCAGTTTCAGTGGATAACGCATGTTGTAATTCCTCGAAACGTTTTTGAATTAATTTTTTGAGCGCTGTTTTCATCAGCGCACTGCAAAAACTGTCATCAATTAATTTAAAAATAACGGGTAATTTAATTTGATGATAAAAATGTTGCACCTCTTGAAGATATCCTAATTTTTTTAATTCAATTACGTAATCACGCATGCTTGGTGCAGATGATTTATGTGTGGTAATTTTTCCAGTTGGATTAAAATCTGCTTTTAACATAGCACCTTTTTCAAGACTTAAATATGAGACGTTGTCATAAATCGGCGAAAGAACTGTATGCTGCTGAGTTGAAATAAATGCTAAATTTCTACCGTGACGATCATGATTTCCAACCAGCGAATCAAATAAAATAGTTTTAATAAATGTACTGATATCACGCGGTTGATGTGTGGTTTTTGCAATTGTTTTTATTAATCCTTCGCAGGTATGTTGATCATTCGATCGAAAATGTTTGATGTGTTGTAAATTGCTTGGGTTGCTATGTGTGATAAAATTTTTAGTCACAAACACTGTGTCATTATTAAAGCGAATAAAATAAAATTCTGCGATGGGAATATTAAAAGATTTTGCGATTTGATTACATACATACTCTACTTCGGGTAATTCAGGCGCTTCCGCTTGCCGCATTTTAAATATATAAACATAATCATTTAATTGCGCAGAATATTTTTTAAATTTTCCTTGAAAAAAACTAGAATTTTCTATTGAGTCGGATGCCTCGTTACTCATCAAAGCATTGGACATGCGTTGTAAGCTGATAAATTCTGAATCGCCTGACGTATCAAACCATGCGCAAAAACATTCTTTGTGTAACCCATAATGTGCGGTGGTCTTGTCTTTGATTGTTGATAAACATTTTAAACATAACATATCATTACTCAGTTTTATTGATATCTAAATAAATCATTATTTAATTGATATCAATATAAATCATTATTATACTGATGTCAATAGATATCAATTTAATATAACCACAGCGTAAACCCCTCGCAGAATATTTCCATCTGGGTTACGATGACCAAAAATCATTAATTGGATATGACTGTGATTGATGCAGAAGGTTTTCGGGCGAATGTAGGCATTATTGTGATGAATGCTGAAGGAAAATTATTGTGGGCGAGGCGATTTGGTAGTGCGAGTGCTTGGCAATTTCCGCAAGGTGGTATTTCAGAAAATGAAACACCGCTTGATGCAATGTATCGTGAATTAAAAGAAGAATTGGGCATGAGCGCAAAAGATGTGAAATTAATTGCCGAATCGAAAACATGGTTGCGTTATCGTTTGCCAACTCGTTTTCAACGTCACGATGATTCACAACATTGCGTTGGGCAAAAACAAAAATGGTTTTTATTAAAATTAATCAGCGATGAAAGTTGTGTCAAATTAGACGCGAGTGATCATCCGGAATTTGATACGTGGCGTTGGGTGAGTTATTGGTTTCCGCTGAAGCAAGTTATTTTTTTTAAACGATATGTGTATCGCAGAGTGTTGCAGGAATTTTTGGAGTTTACAAAACAGGATAAATAATTATGTTGTGGGAACCATTATTATTCGCATTATTAATTTATTTTATTTTAGGAATTTGCACAGGATTTTTATCTGGATTGTTAGGTGTGGGCGGCGGTTTAATTATGGTACCAGGATTAGTACTGGTATTTCCGTGGGAACATATTAATCCAGCCATTATGATGCATGTTGCTGTTGGCACATCATTAACTTCTATGATCATTGTGACGTATCGTTCATTGCGATCACATATGAAATATCACGAACCGTTTTTTCCAATTTATAAAAAATTATTACCCGCAATTCTTGTCGGAATTATTGTGGGCGGATTAATTACTCGTCATTTAGATTCGCGTGTATTAGAAATTATTTTCGGAATATTTACTTTGTGCATGGCGTTTTTATTATTTTTTCAAGATAACGAAAAAGCATCACAAAGAAAATTACCTGGTTTTTTAGGCATGATGGCAGCGGGTGGTTTTATTGGATTACAATCGGGATTGTTAGGAATTGGTGGCGGATCATTTACAGTTCCATTTTTAACACATCGCGGCGTGAATATTCGTCTTGCGTTAGTTGTTTCTGTTTCGATTGCAATGACGGTTGCTGTGATCGGTTCGATTGCTTATATGATTGCAGGATTTGATGCGAGTGGATTACCGCAATGGAGCACAGGTTTTGTTTATTGGCCTGCATTTTTAGGACTTGCGTTGGGTGGAATTTTACTGGCACCGTACGGCGCAAAAGTATCGCGTCATATTTCACAAGAAAAAGTAAAAATATTGTTTGTAATATTTTTATTGATTGTGAGTGCACATATGTTGTGGATTTAAATTTTCTGAGTTAAGTCTTCCGCGCATTAATTCATAATAATATGCAGCCAATGGTTTTTCTGTTATATCAAATTGTCCGAAAAATTTATTGTCCACTGCTTGCAAAGCGTTCGCGTATTTTTCATGAATTTTTAGCAAAGCAAGAATTGAAGTTTTGAGGCTTAAGATGTCTTCAGTTTGATATTTAAGATGTGTTCCAAGATCCACATTTAAGATAATTTTAGTCAGATTTCGAAAAGCATTTATATAAGCTAAAATTATCTTGTCGCCACGATAAAAACAATCGCCGCCATCTACAAAAAGATCTTTAAATTTGCTACACATGCAAGGATCTTGACTGTTTCTCGGAATTACAAGATGTTTTTGATCGGTCGGAGATGGTTGCAACAAAAAACGATATTCTGCTTTTGAAGCAGTTTCAAGTGTACCAGCACCTTCGCATATTACCGCAGGTTTTTTTGCCTCGCGAATTTTTTTATTAATATCTGGACTGTATGTGTCTGACATTCTTTCCCACACAATTTCGAGCAATCGTTTTTTTAATGTTGCAAACTGCAAATCATCGCTCGTTAATGTTTCAGCAAATGTGTTAACAAGCATTTCGTAAAAACTAGAATTGTCATTAAAGATATGTATAGGTGCATCAGAACTTAATGCTGCTAAAATCAAAACGCCAAATAAATCTCGTTCAAACATGCGTGGGCTAGAAATAATAATAATATCCGCTTCTTCTAATCTGATCGCGTTTGGTCTTTTTAAACTAGGAACATAATGCACACAAGGAAATTCTATATTTTGTAATTTGAATCTGGGTGAAAAAAAATCGGGTGTGTTTTTATTTGGTGATACTGTATACGAAACAAGATGCGCTTTTGTGTTAAAAAGTTGTGGTATGTATAAAAAATTAATTTGATTGGCTTCTTCAAAAATTGTTGGTAGTTTTTTATCAGGTTCATACTCATTTGCAACATCTAATACTAGAACATCACTGTTTTGCAACTGTGAAGACTCTTCGCAGCAAAAAGGCTGCAGAGCCGTTTCACAGATTTGATAATCTGAAACAAATTCACTGTGGTTGTAAGTATCTTTGAAGCTTTTGGCTTCATCACTTAATTGTTCCCACGCTGTTTGCACAGCTTCTAGCAATCCTCCATCGCCATATGCCGCTAAATTGACATCACTTCGTTTGCCTAGTATCAACAACCATCGAAGTAAATTAATTCTATCCCTCAAAAAAATAGGAAAAGGTTCTGGTGTAAGATATAAATAAGATTTGATTTCGGTGGCATCACCTTTTTCAAAAATTTTTGCACGAACATCGTTTGCAAAAATAAGCGGACAAATAAGATGACCTGGACCAAAATATAAGTTGTTGGTATTAATTTCAGGTAAGATAATTTTTCGCATGGAGATTCTTCTTTGTATTTGTCATATACAATACTATCGTATGGTTTTTTATGAAACTATACGATAGTATCGAATAGTTTAAAATTTCGCGAGAATACTATGTTTTATTACCCCTCAAACATCAGCCCCATCGCCTTTTCCATCGGCCCAATTAAAGTGCATTGGTATGGATTAATGTATTTAGTTGGTTTTGTCGGCGCGTGGGCGCTCGGTTGTTATCGCGCGAAAAAAACAAATTTCTTAACAACGGAACAAGTGACTGATTTAATTTTTTATGGCGCGCTGGGTGTTGTGCTTGGTGGACGAATTGGTTATATGGTTTTTTATGATGTGCCGGGATTAGTTCATCATCCTTTATCTTTATTTGCAGTGTGGAATGGTGGCATGTCATTTCATGGCGGAATGATTGGTGTGTGTATTGCATTTATTTTTTATGGACGTCATATCAAAAAATCTGTTTGGGATTTAACAGATTTTATTGCGCCGATGGTTCCGATTGGATTAGCGGCAGGTCGCGCAGGAAATTTTATTAACGGCGAATTATGGGGTAGAGTAACAACTGTTCCGTGGGGAATGGTGTATCCGCATGCAGGTCCGCTGCCGCGACATCCATCCGAAATTTATGAATTTTTATTAGAAGGCGTCGCGCTGTTTTTAATTTTGTGGTTTTTTTCACAAAAACCGCGCCCAAAGTTTGCAGTGTCGGCACTTTTTCTATTAGGATACGGATGTTTTCGGTTTTTCTGTGAATGTTTCAGACAACCGGATCCGCAGTATGGTTATTTATTTTGGAATTGGGTAACGATGGGGCAAATCTTATCGTTTCCCATGATTGTAATTGGAGCTGTTGCGTTAATAATTATTTACAAAAGGAAGTGAAATGATGTTAAAACATATTTTATTGTTAATAGGTTTGTCGATTGCTGCTATTTATTTTCAAGATCAATTAATGGCAGTGTTAAAGTTTTTTATGTATGTGCATGCACAACTTGCAAATGGATTAGGCGCAATTTTTTCTGTCGATAAAGTCGGTGAAGTAGTCCAATCTGTTATTGCGTTATTATTAATTCCCGCTGTTGTTGGTGTGTTACTTGCAATCGCACACTTTTTTATTAAGCAACAACATTTCCCACACACGATGACAGTGATTTGGGTTTGTTGGGCAGTTTTGTTAGCGGCAGTATTATCGCAAACAGGTCGTGTAACAAATCATCCTTGTTTTTCATCATCACCTAATACAACACAAGGTGTGCAACAAGGCTCACAAAATCCACCGCAACTTCCGCAACAACAATAAAAGTGTGAGTGTGAGCGTGAAAAAATTTTTATATTCTCGCTTGGTTAATTATGTATGAATATTTGGCGTTACTAAAAAAGATTTATGATGACGGTGTGATCGCACATGATCGCACCGGCGTTGGCGTGAAAAGAATTTTTAGTTACGACATGCGTTTTGATTTATCGCGCGGTTTCCCTTTATTAACCACAAAAAAATTACACATGAAAAGTATTGTGTATGAATTATTGTGGTTTTTAAATGGCGATACAAATATAAAATATTTAAATGACAACGGTGTGAAAATTTGGAATGAATGGGCAGATGAAAATGGTGATTTAGGTCCTGTTTATGGAAAACAATGGCGACGTTGGGAAACGCGTGACGGCAAAACGATCGATCAAATGAGTAATTTAATTTCGCGCATTAAAAAAGATCCAACTTCGCGTCGTTTAATTATTTCTGCGTGGAATGTGGGTGAAATTGATCAAATGAAATTGCCGCCGTGTCATTGTTTATTTCAATTTTTTGTTTCAGAAAATAAATTATCGTGTAAATTAATTCAGCGTTCTGCAGATGTTTTTTTAGGTGTGCCATTTAATATTGCATCATATGCATTATTAACACATATGATTGCGCAACAGTGTAATTTAGATGTTGGTGAATTTATTTGGTCAGGTGGTGATTGTCATTTGTATTTAAACCACTTAGAACAAGCACAATTGCAATTGCAACGCACACCAGGAAAATTACCAACATTATTAATTAAAAGAAAACCAGAAACTTTATTTGATTATCAATTTGAAGATTTTGAATTTCAAAATTATATTGCGCAACCGCCAATTAAGGCGGCGATTGCGGTGTGAAGAAGAATTGCCAAGTAAAAAATTTCCAGCATGATCTGAAATACAAATAAACACATGGGGGTCACCATTGTAAACAAGTCCCGCTTTCGCGTTGTTGGGCACTGTAACATCAGATAAAACATAGATCCCTACGATATAACCATGAGTATCCTTTCGTTGGAAACCGGTAGCTATATATTCCGCCATACTTAATTGGGTTACTCCATGGGAAGAGTAACGGGGCAGTTGTCCGGTTGACCAACAGCATTAATAAATACATCAGTTAAGATAGGGCTACCGGACTCACAATAATTAGCGAATATATTGTTGAATGACCCAAATAGTCCAAAGTTCACATACTGCCCATGAGAATCCGAAATACACAGAACTATTCCGGTACCAGAAACACCGTACATTTGAACACGAGTATTGTTGACCGCATTTAAATTGGATATAGCATATGTCCCTGTCAGCCAAGGAGGGTAACAAGTCGGTGCTTCCCAAAACCGCCGGCATTTGAATCGTTATGTGCGGGCACGGTTTGAGTGTTGGGGGTAATGGTAAGTGTAAATGAAATAGGATTACCCACAGAGCTGGCTGTAATCACCGAATATGTGATCGGTGGATCACCTGGCAGCATTTGTGGCATCGTAATTCCGGTTGCGCCAGGATTAGAGTAAGGATATATGGTGGTGCCCATGCTGTTCCCATTAGGATCTGTAAGTAGTATTGTTGAATTCGAAGCATTCATTATAAAAAGCGTAGCAGACTGATTCGTGCTCATCGAAGAAAACGCTTGGCTAGCATAAAAACCAAGTATTAGCGCCGGTAAAACTATAATCAGTATCTTTTTGATATTTTTAATAAAATTCACAAAACCCTCGCTATCATTATTTCGGACAGTTGAGGTAGTTATAGTAGAAATTTGATAAATTTCAAATGTTCGTTATCAACACGTTATCTCGCCGTATGTAACCCTCTTTTAACATCACCAGCGCTTCATAATTGTCTGGCGTGTGAATCTCAAAAACACGGTATTGCATCAGCATACAAACAATCGCACACTATTCTGTTTTTAAACATTTGACAAATTGTACCATTTTTGGTACATTATGGATGTGTGCGATGAATGAAAATCGAAAAAAATTAGAAGTGGTATTTTATTGCACGGAAGTAGGTACAGAACCTGTGCGAGATTGGTTACAGGAACTTTCAAAAATAGATAAAAAAACGATTGGTGAAGATATTAAAACCGTACAGTATGGATGGCCCATCGGCATGCCTTTGATTGATAGTTTGAGTCATGGGTTGTGGGAAGTGAGATCGAAATTATCAGACGGTAGAATTGCGCGAATATTATTTTTCATGGAACAAAACATGATGATTTTAGTTCATGCATTTTTTAAAAAGACGCAAAAAACACCGAAAATGGAATTGCATTTAGCAAGAAAAAGAAAAAGACAATTTGAATTAAATTGAGGCTGATATGAAAAAAAATAAATTTGTTGGCAGTTCTTTTGATAGTTTTTTGGAAGACGAAGGAATGGGTGAAGCGGTAGAAGCGGTTGCAATAAAACGTGTGATTGCATTCGAGCTTGAAAAAAAGATGAAAAAAACACATCTCACTAAAAAACAAACCGCAGAAAAAATGGGCACGAGTCGTTCTGCACTGGATAGATTGTTAAATCCTAAAAATACTTCTATTACTCTTAATACCTTAATTAAGGCAACGCATTTTATTGGAAAGAAATTACTGTTTTCTTTTGCATAGCAAGATTGATATTTATTACCATTAATGTAATTCTACTTCGCCGCATGCAACCCTTTTAACATCACCAGCGCTTCATAAAGTTGATAATCTTCTTTCGCTAATTTAATAACAGACTTTTGCTGTTCTTTGCGTGCAGAATCAACCGATTTTTTTTCATAATTATCTTTTGAATCATTTTCAATATGATGATCAAAATTCGCTTCGTCAATATCCAGTAAACCAGCCATTTGTTTTTCGTCGACTGCTAATTCTGGCACAATCACATCAGGTTCAATGCCGCGTGCTTGAATTTCGCGACCAGCAGGCGTGTAGTACAAAGCAGTGGTTAATTTTAATGCACTGTCATCGCCAATTGGAATAACAGTTTGCACGGATCCTTTTCCAAAACTGCGCGAGCCCATAATAATGGCACGTTTATAATCTTGCAGCGCGCCCGCAACAATTTCAGATGCCGATGCAGAACCGCCATTAATTAATACAACCATTGGCACACCCGGAATCATATCAGCATCATGTGCTTTGAACGATACATCTGAATTTGGAATGCGGCCTTTTGTATATACAATTAAATCATGATATTTTTCCGTTGCTTTTTTATCTAAAAATAAATCCACAACATCAGCGCTTGCATCAAGCAATCCACCAGGATTATTTCGCAAATCTAAAACCAATCCTTTTAAATTTCCACCTGATTCTTTTTTAAATTGATTAATTGCATCACGCACTTGTTGTTCGACTGGTCCTTGAAAAATAGATAAACGAATATAACCATAACCCGGCGCTAACATTTTTGTTTTTACCGCTTGAATTTTTACAACTTCGCGCGTGATCTTAAAAACAAGGGGTTTTGATTCATCTTTTCGAATGACAGTTAACGTAACGTTTGTTCCTGGTTTTCCTTTGATTTGATCAATTGCTTCATTCACTGTCATATCTTGAATTAATTTATCATCCACTTTAATAATTAAATCATTTGGTTTTAATCCTGCTTTTGCAGCGGGTGAACCATCGATTGGTGTGATAACACGTAACATTCCGCGATCAGTTGTTAACTCAACACCAATACCAACAAATTCTCCAGACACGGTTGTTTCTAATTCCGCTAATTCACGTTTATTTAAAAAAGCAGAATGCGGATCTAAACGCGTAACCATTCCGCTAATTGCATTATTCATTAATGTATTTTCATTCACTTTTGTAATGTAATTATTTTGAATGACGTCAATCACTTTTGTAAGTTGATCAATTTGTTTTGTTGAAACAGGTTCGTCTTGTTTTGGTTGTTCGAAAAAAGCAAAAGAAAATGCGAATGTGGAATTGATATAAGAAAAAATGAGTGAGAAGAAAATTATTTTTAAAAAAGATTTCATTTTACAACTCCATTTGTTTGTACACGTTCCTCATGCACACCATCTTGCTGGATTTACAGCAGTTCCATCATGTCGAATTGAAAAATATAAAGCAGGGTGTTCAAATCCGCCTGATTTTCCAACGGTTCCAATTACTTCATTTGCTTTTACGTAATCGCCTACTGTTTTTGTGAGAGTTTGCGCGCGGCCGTACAATGTCATATAACCATTTCCTTGGTTGATGATAAGCAACAATCCGTAACCCGCCATCCATTTTGCAAAAATCACACGTCCTGCAGCAACGGCGTGAATGGGTTGTCCCTGCGATGCAGCAATCAATGTACCATCCCATTTTAACTCGCTTTGATACACTTGTGTACCAAATGCATCACGAATAGATCCATGTGTTGGCCAAGATAATTTTCCGTGTAATTGACCAAACGGCAAATTTGGCACATGCGACGACTGACTAAAAACAGGTTGCGATGTTTGTTGATTTAATAATTCAATTGTTTTTTCTAACTGCTGTTTATTATGTAATAACGCAACTAATTTTTCATGTTTCGTTTGAATGTGTTGATTAATCGCTTGAATTAATTGTTGGCGCTGCACTTGCGTTTTTTGCAGCGCTTGTTGATTTTGTAATTGCGTTTGTTTTAATACTAATAATTTCGCATATTGTTTTTGAATTGCTTTTTGATTTCGCATACAAGACGTTAATGATTTTTCAAGTTTTGTCATGGTCTTAGTTTGTTCGTTGGTGATGTAATGAAAATACATCAACATGTGCTGTGTTTTTGCAACATTATTGGGTTCTAACAATAATTTTAAATAAGGTTTTTGGCTGAATAAATAAGCAGCGCGAATTTGTTGCTTTAACGCTTCACGATTTTTATTTTTTTCTTTTGATAATGGAATGGTTTGTTTTTGTAATGCTTTTAATTTTTCTTGTTGTGCTGATAATGTTTTTTGTGTTGTTTTTAATTCATTGTTAATCGTGCTTTCTGTATTTTCAGTTTGTTCTAATGCGGATTGTAATTGTGATTTTTTTAGTGTCGCTTGCTTTAATTCTGTTTGGATTGAAGCAATATTTTTGTTAATGGTGGTGAGTTCGGATTTTTTTGCAATATTATTTTCGGATGGATATGCATTTACTGTAAATGTAAATAAAATAACTGCAATCCATATTAAATTATTTTTCATACATCCACCAAAACATTTCCCGTCATTTCAACGGGCTTTTTTAATCCCAATAAATATAATAACGTCGGCGCAACATCATCAAGCGTGCCTGTTTTTGCAATATTTTTTACAGCGCGCCCAACATAAATAAATGGCACCAAATTTGTTGTATGTGCAGTGTGCGGCTGCCCAGTTTTTTCATCTTGCATTACTTCAATATTACCATGATCCGCAGTAATAATTGCTTCACCATTTACTTTTTTTAATGCAGTTAATACACGATTCAAACATACATCAATAATTGCAACTGCTTTTTCCGCAGCGATCTCATTTCCAGTGTGACCAATCATATCGGGGTTAGCATAATTACAAATAATCACATCATATTTTCCGCTTTCAATTGCTTCAACAAAATAATCTGTCACTGCAATCGCGCTCATTTCGGGTTGCGTATCATATGTTGCAATTTTTGGCGATGGAATTAATTTTCTAAATTCATTTTTATTTGGCGCTTCAATTCCGCCATTTAAAAAATATGTCACGTGCGCATATTTTTCTGTTTCCGCTAAACGTAATTGAGTTAATCCTTGTTGTGATAAAAATTCACCGAGTGTATTTTTTATTTTTATTGCAGGATAGGCAATATTAATATTCGCATTATCAAAATATTCTGTTAAAGAAACAAAATCAGAAATTTTTGGAATCTTTTCGCGTGTAAATTCTTTAAAATCTTTTTCAATAAATGCACGCGCGATTTGTCTTGCACGATCTGCGCGAAAATTCATAAAAATAATTACATCACCATCTTCTACGCATATTTTTTTTCCATCAACCGGAATAATCGTTGGCAAAATAAATTCATCTGTTTCGCCGCGCGCATATGCATTTTTCACTGCATTTTCAGCAGAATCTGCTGTTTTTCCTTTTCCTAAAGTTAATAAATCATAAAATTGCTGTGTGCGATCCCATCTATTATCGCGATCCATTGCGTAATATCGTCCAATCACAGAAACAATTTTTCCTTTTGTCTTTTCAATAAAAGTTAATGCTGATTTTGGCGCCGTATCACGTCCATCACAAATCGCATGTAAATAATTTTTTGTAACGCCATGTTGATTTACCATATCAATCATCGCAGCAATATGATCAACATGACTATGCACGCCGCCATCCGATAACAAACCAATAATATGCACTGCTTTATTATTTTTTTTCGCCAGCTGAATTGCATTTATCAAAACTGAATTTTTAAAAAATGCGCCGCTTTCAATTTCATTATTCATGCGCACTAAATCTTGCGGCACTTTGCGACCAGCGCCAATATGCAAATGTCCCACTTCAGAATTTCCCATTTGTCCATCTGGTAAACCCACCGCTTTTCCCGATGCTTCAATTAATAAGTTTGGATAATTTGAAAATAATGCATCGATCGTAGGTGTTGAAACTGTACGTGTTGGATTGTGCGCAGATTCTTGGCGATATCCCCAACCATCCAAAATAATGAGCGCAAATGTTTTTTTAGTCATATTGTTTTTCACAAACCTTTAGTATACTGTTGCGAATTCAAATATCGAGAAAATAAATATGTTACATGAAATCATCCCATTTGTAATAAAACATTGGCCGTTAGTCACTGGATTTTTTATCGTTTTAATTTTATTGATCACTGAAGAGTTAAAAAGTAAAAGTGCACGTGGTGAACAAGTAACAGCTGCAGTTGCAACACATTTAATTAACCGTGAAGATGCGATTGTGATTGATTTACGCGATGCAAATGCTTATCGCGAAGGTCATATTGTCAATGCAAAAAATATTCCGACAGGCGATTTTGAACATAATCAGGAAAAATTAAATGCATATCGTGATCGCCCGATTATTTTAGTTGATTCGATGGGATTAAAAACAACACCGATTGTTTTACGCTTAAAACAAGCGGGATTTCAAAAAGTATCAACATTGAAAGGTGGCATGGATGGTTGGAAAACATCTGGAATGCCAGTTACAAAAAAATAATGGAGTGAAGTTATGCCAAAAATCGAAATCTACACGAAAAAAACTTGTCCCTATTGCGTTCGCGCAAAGCAATTATTAGATCATAAAGCAGTAAAATATGTAGAAATACCTGTTGACCAGAATCCAGCGGATTTAGAAAAGATGTTAAAGCGTTCAGATGGTCGCAGAACAGTCCCGCAAATTTTTATCAATGATCATGGCATTGGTGGCTGTGATGATTTATATGCATTAGAACATGCCGGTAAGCTAGATAATCTGCTAAAATAAAGAAGATTACCTAAAATTTTAAGGAGAAAACCATGGCGCAAACACAAAAAAATCCACAACCAGAACAAAAAGGACCTGAGTTTGCAATTCAGCGTTTATACGTAAAAGATTTATCACTCGAAACACCAAACACACCTGCTATTTTTTTAGAACAATGGCAACCTGAAATGAAAATGGATCTTGGAACAGACGCAAGTCATGTTTTAGAAGAAGGTGTGCGTGAAGTTGTACTGACAGTTACCGTAACAGTGAAGATTAAAGATAAAGTTGCTTTTTTAGTTGAAGCAAAACAAGCAGGAATATTTTTATTAAAAGGTTTTGATGAAGATCAATTACATCACATGCTTGGCAGTTTCTGTCCAACTGTTTTATATCCTTACGCAAGAGAAGTTGTAACTGATGCGGTTGTTCGCGCTGGTTTTCCACAATTATATTTAGCGCCAGTAAATTTTGAAATGTTATACGAACAACAAAAAAAACAAGCAGCAGAAAAAGCAAAATCAGGCGGTGGAAAAGATAAGCCGAAAAAATGATGACAACATCTCATTCATCCATTGCAGTGCTCGGCGCAGGCGCATGGGGCACTGCATTAGCGATTTTGCTTGCGCGTAATGGTCAAGCAGTACGTTTATGGGATGTCGATAAAAAACATTTATTACAAATGCAATCAACGCGTCAGTTTTCTGATGTGATTTTACCTGACTTATTAACTATTGAAACAGAATTAAAAAATGCAGTGCGCGATATCACAGATATTTGTTTAGTGATTCCCAGTTTTGCATTTCGATCTGTATTGCAAGAGTTAAAATCAATAGTGCCCGCAACAGTTCGCTTTGTGTGGGGCACAAAAGGTTTGGATCCTGAAAACCAAGGTTTTTTACATCAAGCTGTATTCGATATTTTTTCAAATAAAACACCTGTTGCTGCATTAGCAGGTCCAAGCTTTGCAAAAGAAGTTGCGATGGGTGTGCCAACTGCAGTTAGCTTGGCGGGAAATAATAAAGATTTTTTAGAATCATTATCACACCGTTTTAATAGCGATAATTTTCACGTGTATATTAATGTTGATTTAATTGGCGTTCAATTATGCGCGGTTGTGAAAAATGTTATGGCAATTGCAGTTGGCATTTCAGATGGTTTAGGTTTTGGTACCAATACAAAATGCGCATTAATCACACGCGGATTATCTGAAATGGGAAATTTATGCGAAACACTTGGCGGCAAACGCGAAACAACAATGAGCCTCGCCGGTGTTGGCGATTTAGTGTTAACTTGCACTGATAATCAATCACGCAATCGTCGTTTTGGTTTATTAATTGGAAAAGGTTCTGCTGCAGAAAAAGCATTAAAAGAAATTGATGAATCCGTTGAAGGTTATTACAATGCAAAACAATTATTTTTATTAGCACAAAAAAATAAAGTGCACATGCCAATTTCAGAAGAAGTGTATCGCATTTTATATGAAAATAATTCTGCAAAAAATATTATTAAAGAATTATTGTCGCGTGAAATTACGGCTGAATAATTTTTTATGCCACTTCACATCGTCTTATATCAACCCGAAATTCCACCTAACACAGGCAATATTATTCGCTTGTGTGCAAACTCTGGTGCGCAATTACATTTAATTCATCCGCTTGGATTTGCAATGAATGAAAAAGAATTGCGACGGGCGGGATTAGATTATCGTGAATTTGCTGCTGTCAAAGAATATCAAAATTGGGAAATATTTTTAAGCGAAGAAAAACCACAGCGAATTTTTGCGTGTACTACTAAAGCAGTACAACATTATTCAGCAGTAAAATACGAACCCAATGATTATTTATTATTTGGCCCTGAATCGCGTGGGTTGCCACTTGAAATTATTAATTCAGTTAATTTTAAAATTAGAATTCCGATGCAAAAAACCAGTCGCAGTTTAAATTTATCAAATGCAGTTGCGGTAATTTTGTATGAAGCGTTGCGGCAACTGAATTATCCAGGATTAACTTGAAACACCGTTACTCTCGCCGGTGGAATATTGCGCCACACAATAAATGAATTTGTTAATTTAAAATTTTCAGGATAATAATCATCATCTTTTTTCATTGAATAAGTAAATTGAATAAATTGTCCGCCTGGCATCAATACTTTTTGAATTTCTGAAAAAATAATTTCTCGATTTTCTTTTGAAATAGAGCGCAATGGTAAACTCGAAATAATTGCGCGAATAGGTTGTTTATCTTGTACTAATATTGATAAGCGAGTTGCGTCACCTTGAATGACAGTCACTGCCGGAAATTGTTTCTGAATATCACCTGCAAAATCAGATGCAAGCTCTATACAAATTAATTGTTCTGCCGCAACACCTGATTTTAAAATTGCTTTTGTAATAACGCCTGTTCCAGGACCCAATTCTAAAACGTAGCCTGATGTATTTTTATCGATACAATTTGCCATATTGCGCGCAAGATATTTTGAGCTTGGAAATAATGCACCGGTTGCGCGTGGATTCAGAAAAATACGTTTAAAAAAAATAGTTCTCACGAATTATTTTGTTCCCGTTTTTTCTGTTGATGTTTGATTTGTATTATTCGTTTCCACTGGAGTTGAATCTGGTATTTTTGGCAACGCTTCATTACGTGCAATTTTTTCTTTTTCGCGTTGTAAATAAGCATCACGTACAAAAATATAAGGATCAAATGCATTCGCGACCATTTGATCAGCAGGTAATAATTGTGCGCGAATATTAATAAGCTGCACGCCATTAGCAATATAATTAATCGTTTGATTGTGTAAATAAGGCCATGGTGTTGTGTAATAATCTGCTGCAATTCCAATACCACTTTGAATTGTTGCGGGTCCCAATAATGGAATGATAAAATACGGCGCCGATTGCCCACCGCGCCATTTTGCTAATGTTAAACCAAATGATTCAGCATGCGGTTGAATTCCTAAACGCGTTGCAACATCAAATAATCCACCAACGCCGACAGTGGTATTAATTACAAAACGCCAAAAATCTACCGCCATATATCTAAAATTACCTTGTAAAAAATCATTTGGAAATGTGATGATTTCATTTATGTTATCAAAGAAATTCGTGACGCCAGCTTGTAATTGTGGTGGTGTTATTTTTGAATAAGCTGTTGCAGCAGGGCGAAACACCAAATGATCGACGTCTTGATTAAAACCAAACATGACGCGATTATAACCTTCAAAAGGATCGTTGGTTGGATCGGTTGGATGTCTTGCGCAGCCTGACAACGCAAGGCTTGATAGCGCTAATGATCCAAAAAACCATTTCGCTAATCGATACTTCATATGCACATCTCGTTATTTTGGTCTATATTTAAAGATAGATTAACTTGAATGATGATAGACGGCAACTATTGGAGGATAATTGTTGGATACGGTATTATACGCATCAATTAGTGTGAGTGGGAGTGGGTGTGTGAAAACAAACGAATTATCTATCATTAATTTATCTGGTTATCGTTTTGTTTCTTTAAAAGAAACAGCATTGCCGCAATTGCGTATTGATATTAAAAATAAAGCGATTGAATGCGCATTAAAAGGAACGATTTTATTAAGCTCTGAAGGTGTGAATGCATTTTTAGCGGGCACGCGTGAAAATATTGATAATTTTCTTATTTTTTTTCGTTCAATTCCGGAATTTTCTGATATTTGGTTTAAAGAAAGTTTTACAAATTATCAACCATTCAATCGTATGTTGGTGCGTATTAAAAAAGAAATTATTCCGATTCGAAATGAAAATATTTTGCCAGAGAAAAAAACAGCGCCGTATGTGACACCTGAAGAATTAAAACAATGGTACAGTGAAAAACGCGATATGATTGTTTTAGATACGCGAAATAATTATGAAGTTACATTAGGCACATTTGAAAATGCAATGGATTTACATCTTGCACATTTTAATGAATTTGATGAAGCTGTTAATTTTTTACCTGAAGCATTAAAAGAAAAAACTATCGTGACATTTTGTACCGGTGGAATTCGTTGCGAAAAAGCAGCAGAACTAATGGCGCAAAAAGGATTTAAAAATGTGTATCAATTAAATGGCGGCATTTTAAATTATTTTGAAAAATGTGGCGGCGATTTTTATAATGGCGAATGTTTTGTGTTCGATCAACGTGTCGCAGTAAACAGTGCATTGCAAGAAACAGAAACAAAGCAGTGTTTTGATTGTCGAACACCATTAAAATCAAATGATATTCGTGATGGAAAATGTCCGCATTGCGGATCAAAATCAATTTCGAAACAGGCAGCGTAATATGAATCTTGATTATTTAGATTTCGAACAACCCATCGCCGAACTCGAAGAAAAAATTAATGAGTTAAAACGTGTTGGCGTCGATCAAGATGTCAATATCACAGATGAAGTAAAAAGATTAGAAGAAAAAAATGCGGAATTAACAAAATCTATTTTTTCAAAATTATCGGATCAACAAATTGTGCAAGTTGCGCGTCATCCATTGCGTCCTTACACATTAGATTACATTGAAAAAATATTTACTGATTTTGATGAATTGCACGGTGATCGTCATTCATCAAGTGGTGATTCAATTGTGGGTGGTTTAGCAAAATTAAATGATTTACCTGTGATGGTAATCGGACATCAAAAAGGTCGCAACACAAAAGAAAAAGTGGCGCGTAATTTTGGAATGGCATCGCCCGAAGCTTTTCGAAAAGCATTACGTTTAATGAAATTAGCAGAAAAATTTAATATCCCAGTGATTACTTTTATTGACACGCCTGGCGCATATCCTGGAATTACTGCAGAAGAAAAAAATCAAAGTGAAGCGATTGCGCGTAATTTATATGAAATGTCAGAATTGCGAACACCAATTATTACAACCATTATCGGCGAAGGTTGTTCTGGCGGTGCATTAGCATTGGGTGTTGCTGATCGCACTTTAATGCTGCAATACAGCTATTATTCTGTTATTTCGCCCGAAGGTTGCGCATCTATTTTGTGGAAAAGTGCTGCAAGCGCGGGAGAAGCAGCAGAAGCATTAAATTTAACTGCACATCGATTAAAATCATTGGGATTAATTCAAGAAGTCATTCCAGAACCACTCGGCGGCGCACATCGCAATTCAACTGAAATGGCGGACAATTTAAAACAACGTTTAATTATTAATTTAAAATCACTGCGTCAATTACCACTGGATGAATTGGTTAAGCAGCGGCAGGATTTTTGGATGAGTACGTAATTGTGATCAGTGTCTGTGATCAGTGTCAGTTAGTAGTGATGGAAGTGGGAGCGCAAGCGACCACGCCAATCTCTTTTGTCATCGCCTACAGCGGCGGACTTGATTCTCACGTTTTATTACATGCAATGTCCGAATTAAAAAAAAATAATCCAATAATAAAAATCCAAGCAGTCCACATCAATCATCAAATTAATTCAAAAGCAAACGACTGGGAATTACATTGCAAAAAAATCTGCGCGGAATTAAATATTCCCATCGCAATTCAAAAAGTTAATTTAAATTTAAAACCTGGCGATAGCCTCGAAGAAAATGCACGTAATGCGCGTTACACTGCATTGCAAAAATATGTTGATAAAGATAGTGTTTTATTAACTGCGCATAATGCAAACGATCAGGCTGAAACATTTTTATTACAAGCGTTGCGTGGCGCAGGTCCAAAAGGTTTATCTGCTATGCCTTTTAAAAAAAAATTAGGCAATAGTTTTTTAATTCGCCCGCTATTACATTTTTCGCGTGATGCGTTAGAAAAATATGCACGCGAAAATAAATTACAATGGATTGAAGATGACAGTAATGTGAGCCTGCGTTTTCGCAGAAATTTTTTACGTCACGAAATTTTTCCATTATTAAAAAAACAATATCCTACATTAATTAATAATTTTTCACGATCAGCGAGATTAATTACGAATCAAGAAAAAATTATTTCCGAAATAGTGAAATCAGATTTTGAAAAAATTAAAACGGACGACATTACAAAAATTGATATTAAAAAATTACGCGAATTTTCAGATGAAAAACAAAAATTATTGTTACGCGAATGGTTTTCTGAAAATAATCTGCGCATGCCAAATGAAAAACATTTAAAACAAATTCAAAAAGATGTATTAAACGCAGCGTCTGATGCACACCCCATCTTTTCATTAGAAAATATTTCTATTCAGCGTGATCGAGATTATCTGTTTTTAACAGCTCATTTACGGTAGGATTACGTTTTACAAAACAATATCAGGTGTACAGTGTCGTCAATTGAAAAAGCAGAAAATCATATTACCATTCCCCAATCGCATATTCGCAATTTTTCTATCATTGCGCATATTGATCATGGAAAATCGACATTAGCTGATCGTTTAATACAATTATGCGGTGGATTATCTGAACGTGAAATGAAAGCGCAAGTGCTCGATAGCATGGATATTGAGCGTGAACGCGGTATTACAATTAAAGCACAAAGTGTTACGTTATTTTATAAAGCAAAAAATGGTGAACAGTACCAGTTAAATTTTATTGATACACCGGGACACGTAGATTTTTCGTATGAAGTGTCACGTTCTTTATCAGCATGTGAAGGTGCATTATTAGTGGTTGACGCAGCACAAGGTGTTGAAGCGCAAACTGTCGCAACTTGCTATACAGCATTAAATGAAAATTTAGTTGTGATTCCTGTATTAAATAAAATGGATTTAGCGCAAGCAGATCCTGATAAAGTCAAAAAAGAAATTGAAGAAATTATTGGAATTGATGCACAAGATGCATTACCAATTAGCGCAAAAACAGGTATTGGTATTCCAGATTTAATTGAACAATTAATTGAAAAAGTTCCGCCGCCGCAAGGTGATATTGATGCGCCATTGCAGGCATTAATTATCGATTCTTGGTTTGATAGTTATTTAGGTGTTGTGTCATTAGTTCGCGTAAAACAAGGTATTTTAAAGCTGGGCGATAAAATTCAAGCGATGTCATTGAAGCGTGATCACATTACCGACGGCGTTGGAATTTTTACACCGAAGCGTCATCCATTGCCGCAATTAGCAGCAGGTGAAGTAGGTTATGTTGTTGCAGGAATTAAAGATATTTTTGGTGCGCCAGTCGGTGATACATTAACTTTATCGAAAAAACCAGCAGAAAAACCTTTGGCGGGATTTAAAAAAGTAAAACCGCAAGTGTATGCTGGCATGTTTCCAATTAGCGCTGATGATTACGAAGCATTTCGCGAAGCATTATCAAAATTAAGATTAAATGATGCTGCATTATTTTATGAACCTGAAAATTCAACTGCGTTAGGCGCAGGTTTTCGCTGCGGATTTTTAGGATTATTGCATATGGAAATTGTGCAAGAGCGATTAGAGCGCGAATATGATATGGATTTAATTACAACCGCGCCGACAGTTGTGTATGAATTATTAATGCGAAATGGTGAAACAGTTTATATCGATAATCCGAGTCAATTACCCGATCCATCGCATATTGCAGAATTGCGCGAACCCATTGCAGAAGTAAATATTTTAACGCCGCAAGAATATGTCGGAAATGTCATCACATTATGCATGGAAAGACGCGGCGTGCAAAAAAAATTATTATATGTTGGTAATCAAGTATCGTTACAATATTTTATTCCTTTGTCAGAAGTTGTTTCTGATTTTTTTGATCGATTAAAATCAATTAGTCGTGGATTTGCTTCATTGGATTATAGCTTCGATCATTTTTCTGCAAGCGATTTAGTTAAATTAGATATTTTAGTAAACAGTGATAAAGTAGATGCATTGGCATCAATTGTGCATCGTGATTTAGCGCATAATCGCGGTGGTGCTGTTGCAGAACGTTTGCGAGAAATTATTCCAAGACAGATGTATGATATTGCTTTGCAAGCTGCGATTGGTGGAAAAATTGTTGCTCGTTCCACTGTAAAAGCATTGCGAAAAAATGTGACTGCAAAATGTTATGGTGGTGACGTTACACGTAAGAAAAAATTATTAGAAAAACAAAAGGCCGGAAAAAAAAGAATGAAACAAATTGGAAAAGTTGCGATTCCGCAGGATGCGTTTTTAGCTGTTTTGCGATCAGATAAGAAATAACGAAGCCTCGTTTTCAGAACCCCGCGTGAAACGAGCGCAGCGAGTGTAACAAGGGGGTTTTGCAGTGAATTAAAACGAAGCGACGATGTTATGATAAATATAAAATCTCTTCAAGCAACACTCGGCCACACTTTTCGCGACGAAAAATTACTCACGCTCGCACTCACACATCGCAGCAAACAAAAATTAAAAAACAACGAACGCCTAGAATTTCTCGGCGATTCCATTTTAAGTTTAATTATTTCCACCGAAATTTTTCATCGTCATTCCAAAATGCACGAAGGTGAACTCAGTCGTTTGCGCGCAGCATTAGTAAAAGGTGAAACGATTGCAAAAATAGCGCAAGAATTAGGAATGAGTGAATGTTTGCAGTTGGGTGCTGGCGAATTAAAAAGTGGCGGACATCAACGCGAATCTATTTTATCAGGTGCATTTGAAGCTGTAATTGGCGCTATTTATTGCGATTCCGATTTTCCAACTGTGCAAAAATGTGTATTACATTGGTATAGTAATTTAATTGAAACAATTGATGCTAAAACTGATGTGAAAGACGCAAAAACAATTTTGCAAGAATATTTACAAGCAAAAAAAATGGAATTACCTGTTTATAAATTTAGTGTAACAGGTGATGCACATCAACAAACATTCACCGTGATTTGTTCTGTTGATGGTTTTGCATTTAAAACGAAAGGTGTGAGTACAAATCGAAAAAAAGCAGAGCAAATTGCGGCAAAATTATTTTTGGGAAAATTATGAAAAAATCCGGCTACGTTTCTATTATTGGAAAACCCAACGTGGGTAAATCGACATTGATGAATTATTTTCTCGGAAAAAAATTATCAATCACATCGAGCAAACCGCAAACAACGCGACATCGTATTTTAGGCATTAAAAACACAGACACAGCGCAAATTGTTTTTGTCGACACACCTGGTTTGCATATTACACATAATAGTAATGAAATAAATCGCGCGATGAATCGCGCTGCACGCAGTGCATTAAGTGATGTTGATATCATTTTATTTGTGATCGAAGCAATGCGATGGGATGCTGAAGATGCGGCCGTATTAAAACAATTAAAACAATTATCGCTACCGGTTATTTTAGTCATTAATAAAATTGACGAAATAAAAAATAAAGCAGAATTATTGCCGTTTATGGAAAATCTTGCAAAACAAATGGACTTTAAAAAAGTCATTCCGATTTCTGCCAAAACAGGTTTACAAGTCGATGACCTTGAAAAAACGATTGAAACATTATTGCCGCATGAAGGTGATTTATTTCCGCCAGAACAATTTACCGATCGCAGTGATCGTTTTGTCGCAGCAGAATTTGTGCGTGAAAAATTAATGCGATTGCTCGGCGATGAAATTCCTTATCAATTAGCGGTAACGGTTGATGCGCTTGAAGAAGATGAAAATATTATAAAAATTGCAGTGACGATTTGGGTTGCAAAAGAATCCCAAAAATCAATTGTGATTGGAAAAAATGGTGAAATTTTAAAACAAGTCGGCACGCAAGCAAGAAAAGATTTGGAAATTTATTTTGGCAAAAAAGTTTTATTAAAATCTTGGGTCAAAGTAAAAGATAATTGGTCGGATGATGCGAGATCGGTTCATGATTTTGGGATTGATGAGTAATTGATACGACAATTTCCCCATCAAAAGAAGAAAATGGCGTACAATTTCTCATAAATAGTGAGAAAATGGCGTCCAAATTTTCCAGATAATCTATTAAAATGTGCCTTGCATAAAAAAAGCCGCTTTGACTTTCGTCGCTGCGGCTTTAGAGGGTAAAAATTCAATCGGTGTATATTTTTTAAGAGAAAATATATGAAGCGCCGATAGAACCGTCGCTGAATACATTGCTTCCTGTTCTAGTGAGGCCCTGTGTTCCAGCAGCATTAAGGTAAGGCTTGCTGAGATATGTATAAGGCGATACCTTAAGCGACAATAAAAGATGATTCATTGGTTGATAATCCAATCCAACAAAAGCACCTACAGTGTAGGGATTTGACAAGCTTGGAGTAGTTTTGCTTAAAACACCGTAAGAACCCATCGCACCATAAGTTAAATACAATGTATCCACTAATTGGTTACGCAAACCTAGATCACCGCGCAATTCCCATGTATGTGGATTAACAGAGCCGAGACTATACTGATTGTAGTTAGCACCAAAATCCGCTAAAAAATTGTCGTTAATATAACCAGCCATCAATACAAAGTCATTACCAAGCTGATTTGCATAATTCATACCTAACGTAAAACCAGATTCGCTTTGTGCTGGCATTGGTTCCATTGATGGACCACCCGCAATCGCAGCTACTGACAACACCAATACACTTGCTGAAGCAAGTGCTACTATTTTTTTCCGTAACATTTAATGATCTCCCCTTTAAATTATGATCAAAATTTAAATTTTAACGTTGTGAGATTACAGTACATATCCGCATCTCGCAAGTAAAATTTAAATTAGCGCGCGCTGATTTTATTTTGTTATACTTAATTTTTTAAAAATTGTTTTAAAAATGCGCGAAATTAATCAGAAAGGATATTATTTTGCACCGCGTCGATTTAACCCCGGTTTATATTTTGCATACGCGTCCTTTTCGCAATACTAGTTTAATTGTCGAATTATTCAGTCAAACACATGGTCGTATTTCTGTTGTTGCGCGCAGCGCACGTGGACCGCAATCGCGTTACAAAGGGCAATTACAATTATTTATGCCAATGTTAGCATCTTGGTCTGGTCTACATGAATTAAAAACATTAGGCAACACAGAATTAAACGGTATGCCATTACAACTTAATCAAAACGCTTTATTTTGTGGGTTTTATTTGAATGAATTACTCATACGTTTATTACAAAAAGAAGACCCACATCCACAATTATTTAGTTTGTATCAAAATAGTTTATGTCAATTAGAAAATAACGCGAATAATTTACCAGCAATTTTACGTTTATTTGAAAAAAAATTATTAGAAGAATTAGGTTATGGTTTGCCGTTAACGCATGATGCAAAAACACGTGAAAAAATTCAATCTGATTGTCATTATGAATTCATTCCCAATCAAGGATTTTTTTTGAGTGATGTTGAATCGCGTACTCATCATTATTTTTCAGGCGCAGATTTAATCGCTATTTTTACCGAAAAATTTGATACAGAATCAGTTGCCAATTCCGCAAAACGTTTGATGAGATTAGCCATATCTCATTTGTTGGGCAATAACACATTGAAAAGTCGCGAATTGTTTTAATACTTATTTAATCTTGCTGTATTACAATCGAGTAAAATACATTACTTGAGATAATTGAAATGCGAATTGAAACGAATGTACACAATAGTGGTCTACTTACTATCGCAGCAGATTTAAATCAATATCCACAGATATTGCCGGAATTTAAATTATTACGCGATGCATTTGAAAAATTAACTGACGAAGAAAAAAAATCTTGGATTCAACAACGTGTTACTTTTGGTGATAAACACGGCAATCCTTTACGATTAATTCATGAATTAGTTGCAGTTGGTGTATTGGATATTACGAAAGATCAATATAAAAATTTAAAAGAAATTTATGATCGTCATCTTGATTTAATCAAAATATTAGAAGATCCAAAAGCGACAGCAGCAGAAAAAGAAGACACGAAAAAAATCCTCAGCGATGATATTCATATTTTTCATGAGATCGTCGAATGCCTCTCCGTTCAGCATCATGTACTCACGCGCCAAATAGGAGATTTATTTGCTGATCGCGGAAAACAAGATCTATTTACATTTTTTATATTTGAACAATTAAATGCAGAAAAAGCAGCTTATGAAATTATTTATTCTAATCATGATTCGCTGATGATGAGGTGGCTTGAAGATAATTTTTCCGGCCAACTTAATTTTCCTCTGGATCCTCATTTTAATCGCTCACTGATTTCTTTACGTCTATTATTACAGCATAGCATAATAACAGATGATTGGATGGCAGAATTAATTAAAACAGTTTACAAGCCTTATTTAAAATCTGTTTCATATGATCTCGTTGATGATGGTATTTGTTTTTTCTCACATGCGCCAGTTGATTTTTTAATTTTGGAAAAGTTAGCACAACATTTTAAAGTTGAATATTCTGACAAAACACGCGAAGAAATTGTAAAAGTATTAGCTGATATTCAATCTGAATTTGCGAAGCATATTACCGCAAATACATTACATCAGATACATGGATTGTCAAATGTGGCTTCAAGCACACTGGAAAAACACCAAGAGAAAGTCATATTAGATTCTGCTGGTAATGCTGCGATTCGAAATATGATATATACACGAGTTGCAACAGTAGTCACCACACAAGATGAGCTCGATAACAATTACAAAAAAATTAATATTCCTGGTGCGCGCACAGTTCTTTTTCTGTCTGAAAAAAATTATCTTTATCATTTTTATTTTGGACATGTGGGTGAAAGTATTTGTGTTTGCGATTTACAAAGCAATCCTGATTCAAGATATGTTAATCTTGAAACTGATTTTGGAAAAAGAGCAGTGCGGCGTGATAGAACAATTAATGAAAATGAGCTTGGTACTTTTCGGATTGGTTATTCAGGTAATTTTCAGCCTATTTTAGATAAAATTGAAAGTCAGCGACCAGAAGAAGAAGCACGAACCAAAAAAATAATTGAGATCATGAAAGCGCGCGCTCAAGCTGAAGAAGATGCACGCGCAAAAGAAGTAAATATTCACGGAAATAGAGAACCAGCCGTCGTCGTTACAAACTCTACAGATGAAGTGAAAGAAAAGCAGTGTTGTTGTTGCGCTTTTTTCTGTCCCGATTCTCGATCTACTGATAGAGCCCATGAACCTTTTTCACCGCAACCGCCAACACTTTCTGTGATGTGATTGCAACTCTTTCACCTTGCACTTTCAATCTTGTCTATTTACAATTCAAGCGTCATAAACGGAGGATTGAGTAATGACAATACGATTAGGCGTGAATATTGATCATGTTGCGACGCTAAGGCAGGCGCGCGGTGTTTTTTATCCCGATCCAGTTCAAGCAGCATTTAAAGCGATAAAAGGCGGTGCAGATGGAATTACGCTGCATTTACGCGAAGATCGCAGACATATTCAAGACGCCGATGTTTTTACTTTCAAAGAAACATTAAATGTCCCGATGAATTTAGAAATGGCAGCAACTGAAGAAATGGTTGCGATTGCTGAATCAGTTCAACCCGCTTATGCATGTTTAGTGCCTGAAAAAAGGCATGAACTAACAACTGAAGGTGGATTAGAAGTTGCCTCGCAAATAAAATTAATTCAAGATGTGTGCGCGCGACTAGCAGATGCGCATGTCATCGTTTCATTATTTATTGATCCAGAAAAATCACAAATTGACGCAGCAAAAAAATGTGGCGCATCTGTAATTGAATTACATACCGGCACATATGCGAATGCAACCAATGCAAAAAATACAGAAGTAATGAGAGCAGAATTAAAACGTGTTATTGATGCAGCAAATTATGCACATTCACTGGGATTAATTGTGAATGCAGGACATGGTTTGCATATTGAAAATGTGCAAGCAATTGCTGCAATTCCTTGCATCAACGAATTAAATATCGGACACAGTATTGTTGCACGTGCTTTATTTATTGGCATGCAACGTGCTGTTGCGGAAATGAAAGCGCTGATGGTTGCGGCGAGAAAACAAGAAGTGGTTGCGTAATAAAAAAGAAAAGACGCGATTTGTTGCAAATCGCGTCAATGTTTCTGTATTAATTTTTTGTTCCATTAATTTTATAAAGATCAAGGTATCCGCATTCTTTAGCTGGATTACATCCGCCAACTGAAGAATAAACGCCGCTAGCGTTAGGATCAACACCCAAAGCAGCTTTGCACGCCCACATTGTCGTGTTGTATATTGTGTCATTTCCAAGCTGAATGCAGGTCTTTATTCCACGAGTAGTATTATTTATTGCACACAAAATTTCATAGACTCTGTTTGTGAAATTCAGAAAAATATTGCGCATTGTTTCATTGCAGAATAAATCTTGACATGTCACGTTGAATTGTTCGTTGTTATAGTTCGCAGATACGACGCCTGATTCGCCACTTTTACAAGCAGAGAATTTTTCATCTTTGAGTTTCATTAAAATATACACAGCAATGGTTGCTGAAACTAAAAGAAGTGTGCCGCCAATAATTATTTTAGTTTTGTTGGTTGAGGGGGGGGGTGTTAGTTTCGAGTCCGTCTCTTTTTTCATTTAGCAAACCCATTTCCAAATCTTCCAATGCGATTCGATTTTTTTGTTTTTTCATTTTATTTTCCTCGCTGTATGTTCGTTGTATGATGGTTAATCACAGATTATGTGATGAATGATCTTAACAGTGATGAATTTAAATACAACTTAAGGGAAGATTAATTTTCATCTAGATGAAAATAAAATTTGTCCAAAAATTACATTTAAGCTTTTATAGCAGTATTAAATGAGTCATTACAGCGGAATTTCAATAAATTGCAAATCACCATTTTCATTTATCTGTACATAATTACCTTGTTCATGCCACGCGCCCAGCACAATTCTTTTTTCAGTCATCATCGGCCGATGTGTGTGACCATGAATTAACGTTGTAACATTATTTTTTTGTAGCGCATTCGTCACAGCATTTTCATTTACATCCATAATTTCAGCTGTTTTTTCTTGATTATACGCTTTGCTTTCCTTGCGCAATTGTGTTGCTAATCTTTGACGAAAAGAAAGTGGCAGTGATAAAAATATTGTTTGAATTATTTTATTGCGAATTATTTTTCGAAAACGTTGATGACTTTTATCATCCGTGCATAAATTGTCGCCGTGCATTAATAATAATTTTTTATTATAAATTGTAACGACACAGGGATCTGGAATTAATGTCACACCCGTTTTTTCTTCAAATTTTTTTCCCATTAAAAAATCACGATTGCCATGCATGAAAAAAATCGGCAAACCCAATCCTGTCGCACGTTTTAATGCGCCCATTAAAGTTTTTACAAATTCATTATTATCATCATCGCCAATATAACTTTCAAAAAAATCACCCAAAATATAAAGCGCATCAGCACCGCGTGCAATGTGATCTAAAAAATAAAAAAAGGTATTGGTAATATTCGGCTGATTTGGATCGAGATGTAGGTCGGAAATAAAAAGAGTTTTGTTCACGCGTAGATTCCCACTTTATCATTGGCAGATGACATTAAAATTGCCATAATGGTTTCCCAATTCAACGTAGTCTGCCACAAATGGAACAATATGAAAACGCGTTTTTGCCCAAGCCCAACAGGTTATTTACATTTGGGCAATGTCCGAACTGCTTTATTTAGCGCACTTTTAGCAAAACATCTGCATGGTTGTTTTTTATTACGCATCGAAGATACCGATAAAACACGCTCAGATGAAGTGTTTACGCATGCATTAATTGAAGATATGCGATGGCTTAATTTGCAATGGCAAGAAGGTGTCGACGTTGGCGGAAATTTTGGTCCGTATTATCAATCACAACGTCAGCCAATTTATGATGATTATTATCAACGTTTAATTGCAATGAAAATGGCATATCCGTGCTTTTGTACAGAAGAACAATTAACTTTGCAACGTACACTGCAACAAAAAGCAGGAAAACCACCGCGTTATTCAGGCGCATGTCGTCATTTATCGCAAGAAGAAATTAATAAAAAATTAGCGAATGATTTAAAACCAGTATTACGTTTTGCAATTCCAGAAAATGAAATTATTTCATTTACAGATATGGTGCGCGGCTCACAACAATTTAATTCAAATGATTTGGGTGATTTTGTTATTCGCAGAACAGATGGCACTGCGCCATTTATGTATGGAAATGCAATTGATGATGCATTGATGGGTGTAACACATGTGTTACGCGGCGAAGATCATTTGACAAATACGCCAAGGCAAATTGCAATTTTAAAAGCATTAAAAATGTCAATTCCAGAATATGGTCATATTGCATTAATTGTTGGTTCAGATGGCGCGCCATTATCAAAACGTCATGGCAGCCGTAGTTTACGCACATTACGCGAAGAAGGTTTTTTGCCGATGGCAATTGTAAATTATTTAGCGCGACTCGGACATTATTACGGACACGATACTTTTTTATCGCTTGATGAATTAAGTTTACAATTTAAAATGGAATCACTCGCAAAATCTCCTGCGAAATTTAATGAACAACAATTATTATTTTGGCAAACACAAACTATTTTACAATTAAGTGAAGCAGATTTTTGGAATTGGACTGGACATTCTGTTCAAACGATTGTGCCGGAAGATAAACAAACATTATTTGTTACAACCGTTAAACCGAACGTGCAATTTCCACAACAAGTTAAATCATGGGCGGAAGCTTTATTTGGTGAATTACCAGAATGGAATGAAAGCCAAGAAAAAATTATTCAAGCCGCTGGAAAAAATTATTTTTCAGAAGCAATTCACGCATTGGAATTATATGGCGCGAATGTTGAAAAAATTACAAATCATTTAAAAGAAAAATGTAATGTGAAAGGCAAAGCATTATTTATGCCGCTGCGTATTGCATTAACTGGACATGAACATGGACCTGATTTAGTAGTATTATTCTCATTAATTTCTCCTCAGACAATGAAGCGGAGATTTGAAAGAGGAATTTTTTAGAACGAGGATCAATGCAAGCGAAATAAAAAATCCATGATGGTCTTTCGCCGAGTTTGAATTTTTAGCGAGATGGTCGTTATTTTTTTAGGCAAAATTGACACGAAGTCAATTTTAGTCGATACGAGTCACGATGTCACGTTGAGACGGCCTAAAAAAATCGACCATCGAGCGTTAAAAAAATTCACACGAGAAGAAAGATCCATCTGGATTTTTTATTGAGCGGGTTATTGTTTAATTCAGTGAGTAAGCACAATGTTTATATATAATTCTTTAACTGCAACCAAACAAGAACTCAAACCCATTACACCAAATGAAATTAAACTCTACGTCTGCGGGCAAACAGTTTATGATTATTGTCACATCGGTCATGCGCGTTCCATGATTGTATTTGACATGGTCGTGCGATATTTCCGCGCGCGCAATTTTAAAGTTATTTTTGTGCGGAATATTACGGATATTGACGACAAAATTATTAAACGTGCGAACGAAAATAAAGTAACTTGTGAATCGCTCACATCACATTTTATAGAATTAATGCATGAAGATGAAGATGAATTAGGATTATTGCCGCCTGATCACGAACCACGCGCAACAGAATTTATTCAACCGATTATTCAATTAATTCAAAAATTAATAGATGAAAAAATTGCTTATATTGCCGGCAATGGTGATGTTTGTTTTGAAATTCGCAAAGATAAAGAATATGGAAAATTAGCGAAACGCGATATTGAAAAATTATTATCAGGTGCGCGCGTTGATATTAATGAAGGAAAAAAAGATCCGCTTGATTTTGTTTTGTGGAAATTAGCAAAACCAAATGAACCGCAATGGGAATCGCCATGGGGAAATGGTCGCCCGGGTTGGCATATTGAATGTTCTGCAATGGCAACAAAAATATTAGGACAGCCATTTGATATTCACGGCGGTGGAATGGATTTAAAATTTCCACATCATGAAAATGAAATTGCACAATCAGAATGTGCTTATCATAAACCATTTGCAAATATTTGGATGCATGCGGGATTATTAAATATTGATGGCAATAAAATGTCAAAATCTCTCAATAATTTTTTTACTATTCGTGACGTGATGGAAAATTATTCTGCTGAAGTGATTCGTTATTTTATGTTAGCGTCACATTATCGCAGCCCAGTTGATTATTCAAAAGACACAATGGAAAAAGCAGCGCAAGCATTAACGCGATTATATACTGCGATTCGTGGAATTTCTGAAGAAACAAATTTTATTCCATCACAAAATGATTTTACGGAGAAATTTTTCGCAAGTATGGACGATGATTTTAATTCACCTGTTGCGATTTCTATTTTGTTTGACATGGCGCGCGAAATAAATATTTTACGTGAAGCAGGAAAAATAGAGGATGCAAAAAAAATTGCATCTCAATTAAAATATTGCGCAAGTGTATTTGGAATTTTACAAAAAGATCCTGAAATATTTTTTCAGGGCGATGTGAATGATAATTTTTCAGATGAAGTGGACGAATTAATTACGAAAAGAAATGAAGCGCGCAAAAATAAAAATTTTGCAGAAGCAGATCGCATTCGAAAACAATTACAAGAAATGAATATCGTTATTGAAGATGCTGGAAATAAAACAACGTGGCGTAAAGTTTAAGATGGCGGCCATTGTTGTCCTGTTTGTGTTGCACCGTACGGACCTGTGCAAACATTAGTTGAAAATGTTGGTGGAGCGCAACAATTGGGTGTGACTGCTTTTGTATAACTATTACTTGCAACAGTAATCACACAAGTTCCGCTCGACATCGCAGCAGAAATATTTGCAATTAAATCAGTTTGAATACCCTTTCCAAACCACGCAGCACTTTTTCCAGTGATAACGCAATTATTGTTAATTGCAAATTGTTCGCCAGAATTATCTGGGTTTTGTGGACTCTTTTGTGGTGGCACTGCTGGTGGTTGAATCCAATACCAATTATTCACTTGAATTCCTAAACCTGGCAGTTGCGAAAGATCAGCTGACATTGCCGTACTACTTGAGCCGGGCGGTACAGTTTGTTGCGAAGAACCAACAAAAAAAGTTACCGAATTTCCGCCATTTATACAAGCATTGCTGGCCGGTAAATTATTTTTTACAACAAATTGCACTGCAAATGCAGATGAAATCATTGTTGCACAGGCAAAACATCCGCAAAACAATCGCATTAGTTTCATAATCGTTCGCCTCTATTTAATTTAATTGGCTTACGATAAATATAGTTCAGATTTGAAAGTTTGCTTGAATGTGCAACATGCTGATTAATAAATGGTAATTTTGTTCAAAAAAAAGTCCTGTATTGCAGCTGCAAAAAATAGCCAGTAAAGTGCAAAACGAGGTGGCGGAAATTTTCCACTACCTCGATATATATGAAAAAAAATTCCGGTATATCTATGATCGAAGTCATCATTTCAATGGGAATTATTTCTCTTGTTTTGTTATCTTTATTAATTTATCAAATCAGCATAAATAAAAATTTATTTCAAACTAATTTACAGAATATTGCGACAATTCAATTAATGAATTTTGCAGATATGTTGCGTGCAAATACGAATGATAGTCAGCGTGATGCGGCGTTGACAAGTTGGAATAATGATAATGCGAATTTATTACCGCAAGGGCAGGGTGATTATAATGTTGTTGGTGATCATCAGTGCGAAATTACTTTGAATTGGATTTTTAGAAAACAGTGGGCAGAGTCGATGGAGGTTTATTGTTAAAAATTTCCCATCATGGTTTTTCATTAATTGAATTAATGATCGCATTATCATTAGGCATTTTATTGTGTATCGGAATTTTTAATTTATTTTCAACAATGCAAAAATTACATCAACAGCAAATGATTTTGTCTCGTACACAAGAAAAAATGAGATTTATTTCGCAATTTTTACGAAATAAAATTCAAGCGGCAGGAAATTGGTCTTGTTTGTCGCAAACACATCAACCGCGTTCAATTATCATTCGCCGATATAATTCAGATGACGCGCTCAGTAAATTAGGATTAACCATAAAATCAGGAACTGATTTATTGCAAATAAATGAGTGTGTACGCTTGCATGATAAGCAAAAATATTTACCGATTGATTTTTTTATTGCAAATACTTTTCGCATTGATCAACAAAAAAAAGAAATCGACGCATTATTTTTCAAGATTGCCCATCATCATAGAGAAGAATTAATTACCGCGATGACTGATTTTCAAGTGCGTCTTTATCACATACCACATGCAAAAAAAAATATTCGTGCGGTAAAAATAAATTATGCGTTGTCATCAAGTGTAAATGATGCATTTTTGCAGAATGGAGTTTTGTATGGCGCAGTTAGTAAAATTGTATGAACCTGGCTTTATATTATTTATTGTTTTAATATTTTTATTTGTCCTGACATTAACCACCATTTCTAGCAGCCAAGATATTATTCTTGAAAATAAAATGCAAAATAATATGGAAAATTCTTTTTCTGTTTTTGCACGCGCGGAATTGGGAATGCAACAAGCTGTTCTCGCGCAAGAAAATGATCCCATTGTTTTACCTGATTCGCCCATTTCATTAAATGTAACATCAACAGTGATTGCGAAAGATAGCTGTGATAATAAAATAATTGATATGCAATCAACCGCAAAAAATAATGTTTCAACTGTTGTATTGAATAGTCGCAATATCTTCGCTAAAGTACCTAGGCAAAAAGGATGTAAGAAAATCTCGAAGCATCAAATATTGTGGTGGCGTGAATTATAAATAAAGGATTTTTCAGTATGACAACGTTAAAAAATAAAACAATTTTAATTACCGGATCGAGTCGTGGAATTGGTTTAGCAATTGCACTTCGCTGCGCAAAAGACGGCGCAAACATTATTATCACCGGAAAAACAACAGAAAAACACGACACATTGCCCGGTACAATTTACACTGCAGCTGAAGAAGTTGAGAAAGCAGGTGGTGTAGCATTGCCATTAGCGCTTGATGTGCGCGATGAAAAACAAATTGAACAAGTAGTCGATGCCGCTGTAAAAAAATTTGGTGGAATTGATATTTTAGTCAATAATGCAAGCGCGATTTCATTAACAAATACATTGCAAACTAATTTAAAACGATTTGATTTAATGATGGGTGTAAATGTTCGCGCAACATTTGCTTGCTCACGCGCATGCATTCCGCATTTAATGAAATCAAATAATCCACATATTTTAAATATGTCGCCGCCTCTGCACATGGTTGCGAAATGGTTTAAAGATCATTTGGTTTATACTTATTCTAAATATGGAATGAGTGTTTGCACGTTGGGCATGTCTGCAGAATTTAAGAATGCTGGTATTGCAATTAATTCACTATGGCCAAAAACAACGATCGCAACATCTGCAATTAAAATAAATTTTCCACCTGAATTATATGCGGCATCACGCAATCCAGAAATTGTTGCAAATGCAGCGTATTGGATTTTGACACAAAATAGTCGTGATTTCACAGGGCAATTTTTTATTGACGAGGAAATATTAATAAAAGCAGGTGAAACTGATTTCGCGCGTTACAACATGATGGCGGGTGTGACGCCGATGCGCGATTTGTTTTTAGAATAGTATAAATATGGTACTATCGCTGACTTTTATTTGAAAAAATGGTCAGCATATGTGTTGTATTTTTCGTACACTTAAAAAATTAATTATTATCGCACTGATTTTTATTGGCATTCTTGCAATTTATTTTGGTTTGCATTTGGGATATAACTATCTCATCGATAATGTACACACTGTTATTCCTGGAAAAATTTATCGTAGCGCGCAATTAAATAAAAAAGGTTTAACGGAATATACAAAAAAATTTCATCTGAAAACAATTATTGATTTGCGCGGTGAATGGCCGACAAATCATTGGTACGCTGTTGAAAGTCATTTCGCAAAAGAAAATCATTTGCATTATTATCCCGTACAATTTTCTGCTTATCATTTACCGCCGAAAAAACAGTTGCAAGCATTAGTAAAATTATTACAGGTTGCGCCTAAGCCGCTTATTTTTCATTGTGAAGGCGGTGCAGATCGAACAGGTATGGCAGCAGCAATTAGTATTATTTTATTTGAAAAAAATCCATCGATGCATTTAATTAAAAAACAAGCGTCGTGGCATTACAATGCAATTTCACGTAGCACAGTTGGTTATCAAATGTTGCAAAATTATTTTGCGTGGCTTCAAAAAAATCATTACAAACATTCTTCTAAAGAATTATTTTTAGAGTGGGTGAATTCATCAGCGAAAATGAAACCATATTATGGGTGGTTTTTTTCAGTGTAATGCTCACTTATTTTAATTTTCGTTTTAATATCTCATTCAATTGCGCTGGATTTGCTTTCCCTTTTGTTTCTTTCATCGCAAGCCCAACAAAAAATCCAAATAATTTTTCTTTTCCTGCGCGATATTCTGCTAATTGATTTGGATTATTCTTAATAATTTCATCAATAATTTTTTCAATTGCAGAGGTATCGGTAATTTGTTTCAAACCTTTTTTCTCAATAATTTGATCAACCGTTCCTTCATTATTAATCATCGCTTCAAAAACTTGTTTTGCAATATTATTTGAAATGGTATTGTCGTGGATGCGCGCAATTAATTCGCCAAGTTGTTTTGGTTGAATGGGTGATTGCTCAATGCTGATATTATTTTTATTTAAGTTCGCCCATAATTCACCGGCGATCCAATTTGCAACTAATTTTGGTTTTGCGCCTTGCGCGTGTTTTAATGTTTCTTCAAAATAATGCGCAACCGCCAATTGCCCTGAAATAAAATTCGCATCATAATCACTTAATTCATATTCACGTTTTAAACGATCGCATTTTTCCCACGGCAATTCAGGCATTTTTTTGCGAACTGATTCTAAAAATTCATTTGTAATTTCAACAGGCAATAAATCAGGGTCTGGAAAATAACGATATTCAGGCGCATTTTCTTTGCTGCGCATGCTGCGTGTTACATCCGCATCAGGATCATACAAACGAGTTTCTTGAATTATTTTTTCACCTTTTTCTAATAAATCAGATTGACGTTCGTATTCATACGCAATTGCTTTTTCAATAAATTTAAATGAATTAATATTTTTAATTTCTGTGCGTGTGCCAAATTCGCTGCCTGGTTTTCGCAGAGAAATATTTACGTCACAACGAAATGAACCTTCTTGCATATTGCCATCTGAAATTTCTAAATAACGCACTAATTGATGTAATGTTTTTAAATAGGCAATTGCTTCGCCAGCTGATCGGATATCAGGTTCTGAAACAATTTCTAAAAGCGGCGTGCCCGCACGATTTAAATCAACACCTGAAACATTCGGCAAGCCTTCATGCAAAGATTTTCCTGCATCTTCTTCTAAATGCGCGCGCGTGATGCGAATTATTTTTGTTGCGCCATCGTCTAATGTAATTTTTAATGTGCCGCCGTCGACAATTGGTAAATTATGTTGTGAAATTTGATAACCTTTCGGCAAATCTGGATAAAAATAATTTTTGCGCGCGAAAACAGAGTGATTTATAATTTTTGCGCCGACCGCTAAACCAAATCGTGTTGCTAATTTTATTGCGTCTTCATTTAAAACAGGTAAAACACCGGGCAATGCTAAATCAATTGCACAGGCTTGTGTGTTAGGTTCTGCGCCGAATGCAGTTGATGCGCCAGAAAATATTTTTGTTTTTGTTAATAATTGTACGTGGACTTCGAGTCCAATGACGGTTTCGTAATTCATATTAAAATTTCTCCGGCATTTTTTTGTGCCAATCAGTATTTAATTGAAATTGATGCGCTGCATTTAAAATTTTTGCTTCATCAAAATGTTTTCCAATTAATTGTAAACCAACTGGTAAATTATTTGAGAATCCTGCAGGAATTGAAATGGCAGGTAATCCCGCTAAATTGACAGCAATGGTAAAAATATCGTTTAAATACATTGTGACAGGATCACTTATTTTTTCACCTAATTTAAATGCGGCTGTTGGCGCTGTTGGCGTTAAAATTAAATCAACATCATTAAAAACTTTTACAAAATCATCGCGAATTAATCGGCGAATTTTTTGTGCTTTTAAATAATACGCGTCGTAAAATCCAGATGATAAAACATATGTGCCAATTAAAATTCTGCGTTGCACTTCTTCGCCAAATCCTTCGCTACGTGTGCGTTTGTATAAATCATCGAGATTTTTAGGGTTTTCACAGCGATATCCGTAACGCACGCCATCGTAACGCGCTAAATTGGATGATGCTTCTGCAGGCGCGATGACATAATATGCTGATGTTGCTAAATCAGTATGCGGCAATGAAATCTTTTTAAATGTTGCGCCGCATTTTTCATAAATTTTAATTGCATCTTGAATATTTTTTTCAACACCTGTTTCTAATCCACCGGTAAAATATTCTTCAGGCAAACCAATTGTTAATCCTTTTATCGAATTTTCTAGTGTTTTTGTGTAATCGGGAACGTCGTGTTGAATTGAAGTGGAATCTTTTTTATCGTGTCCCGCAATAATATTTAATAATAATGCAGCGTCTTCTGCTGATTGAGATAATATTCCGCCTTGATCTAAACTCGATGCAAATGCAATCATGCCGTAACGTGATACGCGACCGTAAGTGGGTTTTAAGCCTGTAATTCCAGATAAAGCGGCGGGTTGACGAATTGAGCCGCCAGTGTCAGTTCCTGTTGCGATGGGTGCAATGCGTGCCGCAACTGATGCTGCAGAACCGCCGGATGATCCGCCGGGCGTGCGTTCTAAATCCCACGGATTTTTTACATTTCCAAAATAACTGGTTTCGTTGGATGAACCCATTGCAAATTCATCCATGTTTGTTTTGCCGAGCGTAATTAAATTCGCTGCATTACATTTTTCAATTAATGTTGCGTCGTATGGTGCAATAAAATTTTCTAATATTTTTGAAGCGCAGGTTGTTTTAATGCCGGAGGTGCAAAAGATATCTTTGTGTGCGATTGGAATTCCGCATAACGGGTGTGCATTTCCAGCAGCAATTTTTTGATCTGCGTTTTGTGCTTGTTTTAAGGCGTTTTCTTCGGTGATTGTAATAAATGCATTTAATGTTTCATTAAATTGTGTGATGCGAGATAAAAAGTGTTTTGTTAATTCTACGCTTGAGATTTTTTTCTCGGATAATAATTTTGATAGTTCGGAAATTGTTTTGTTGTGCATTGCAAACCTCGTTAAAAATTGGCGTGGTCGCTAGCGCTTCCACTTCCATCACTACTCCATAAATTTTGGAACAATGTATAATCCTGCCTCAACACATGGTGCATTTTGCTGAAATAATTCACGCTGATTTTTTTCTGAAACAATATCTTCGCGTAATGGTTGTGTTGCATTAAATGGATGTGCGAGTGGCGCAACATTTTTTGTATCGACCGCATCCATTTTTTTCACAAGGTTTAAAATATTTTCTAAACACGCGGTGAGTGCTGGTAATTTTTCAGGCTGTAATGCTAATTTGGACAGTTCAGCCATTTTTTGAATGTCAGTTGTGGTGAGTTTACTCATGATATCTCCACCTAATTTGAAAGTAGGTGGAGATTATACGGATTTTTGGGCGAGTTGCGAATAGATATTAGAATATGAAACAAAAATCGATCGTCCGTGATCGGGTGATGATTATTGATTAATTTATACTGCAGAATAACCGGGCTTGCTGTTGTCATTATTTAACAAGGGATTTGCAGCTTGTGGTGTTGTTGTTGAGCTATCTTCACGTTTCCAAAGACGATGAATTAGAACAGCACCATGACCAACCATTCCTAAAGTTAACGCAGATGCCACGATAAACGCAATTGCAATCCATGCGCTTGTGTCTTTTTCGCAAAAAACACCATATGCATTTACATATTCGCCAAATTTTGAATAAGGTGTTTCTCTAGATCCGCTAAAGAAAGCATTCGCTAAAAGACTGGCGCAATTTTTTATTAAATCCGGTGTACAGCGATTAGCAAGTAATGATGCAACCGAACGTTGGTAATTATCTCCGTCAATACAGCCGTCAACAGGAAATTCTGGCCACATACCTTGAGGATTCATAGTTGCAAGTGCTGGGCAGGAAATTGTATTTTGAGGATTGCCACTACCATCAGAGAAACTCGCGCCGCTGCCAGCAGGACAATTATCCATATTTCCTACAGTAACGTTTAATGAACCAGCGTTGTTCGCTAGAGCCCAGTATGTGAAATAAGCAAACCCTGAAAGAGCGGTAGTGTAGAATGCTAGTGCAGCAGCAATTTCTTTTTTAGTCAGATATGAATTTTTAGATTGAGCTTCTAGCATATTTTGATCCCTATTAAGTTATTTGTGAAATGAGTCGCAATATTAGCTTGTGTTAATCACATATTAAATACTTTTAGCGCGATTTTAAAAATTAATATCCCCTTAATGTTCCCATTTTTCAAAACCCATCCTCGACTTCACCTAAAATTTCAGTTAAATTTATCCAACTCATTTGATCAAATTTCAACAGACGGACTAGGGACTATGTTAAATATATTTAAAAAATTTCGTGGCTACTTTTCAAAAGACATTTCTATCGATTTAGGAACAGCAAATACACTCATTTATGTGCGCGAAAAGGGCATTGTTTTGAATGAACCGTCAGTTGTGGCGCTGCGAAAAGATTCACAATCTGGTCAAAGTCATGTGGTTGCGGTTGGTTTGGAAGCAAAACGCATGTTGGGCAGAACGCCTGGCAATATTATTGCAACGCGTCCGTTAAAAGATGGCGTGATTGCAGATTTTCATGTGACAGAAAAAATGTTGCAACATTTTATTAGTAAAGTACATGAAACTAAGATGTTTCGTCCAAGTCCGCGTGTGTTAGTTTGTGTTCCTTGCGGTTCAACACAGGTTGAACGTCGTGCAATTCGTGAATCAGCTTTAGGTGCGGGTGCGCGTGAAGTTTATTTGATTGAAGAACCGATGGCAGCTGCAATTGGCGCTGGTTTGCCAGTTGAAGAAGCGCGTGGATCGATGGTTGTGGACATCGGCGGCGGAACAACTGAAGTTGCGATTATTTCATTAAGCGGTGTTGTTTATGCTGCATCAGTTCGAATCGGCGGTGATCGTTTTGATGAATCGATTATTAATTATGTGCGCAGAAATTACGGCAGTTTAATTGGTGAAACAACCGCTGAACGCATCAAACAAACCATTGGTATTGCATTTCCCAGTTCTGAAGTGAAAGAAATGGAAGTGCGCGGCCGCAATTTAGCAGAAGGTGTGCCGAGAAGTTTCACATTAAATAGCAATGAAATTTTGGAAGCGATGCAAGAACCGTTGTCTGGAATTGTTGGCGCAGTTCGTGCTGCATTAGAACAAGCACCGCCTGAATTAGCGTCAGATATTGCAGAACGTGGTATGGTATTAACAGGTGGTGGTGCGTTGCTGCGCGATTTGGATCGTTTGTTGATGGAAGAAACAGGATTGCCAGTTGTTGTTGCAGAAGATCCATTGACTTGTGTTGCGCGTGGTGGCGGTCGTGCGCTTGAAATCATGAATGTGGTTGGCACCAACTTTTTATATCGAGAATAAATGGGAGTTTTGCCATCAAGAGGATGTTTCACACGGGCTCGGGTCCAGGACTGCGAGCCTTTATTTTTTTAATCTTGTCAATTGCGCTGCTCATCACTGATCAGCGTTCTGTTGCTTTTCATTCATTTCGCACTCGCGTTTCATCCACCGTTGCTTATCCATTTGAATGGTTAGTTGATGCGCCCATTCGTTTTACGCAATGGGTCAATGAAAGTGTCACAACCCAAAATCATTTATTACATGAAAATGAAGAATTAAAAGTGCGACAAATTTTATTGCAATCCCGTTTACAAAAATTATTATCACTCGAAAAAGAAAATGCACAGCTGCGACAATTATTACAATCCACTGCAGAAATTTCTGGAAAAGTTGCGGTTGCGCGATTGCTTGCGGTATCGCTCGATCCAAATTTGCAGCAAGTCGTTTTAAATAAAGGATCTGATGCAAAAGTATATCGCGGACAACCTGTGTTAGATGCATTTGGTGTCATGGGACAAGTGATTGCAGTGGGCGCATTAACCAGTAAAATATTATTAATTACCGATAAACAATCTGCTGTACCAGTTGAAGATTATCGCACCGGCATGCGCGCATTAGCAGTTGGCATGGGAACATCAGGACAATTAAAATTAATGGACGTGCCAAATCAAAATAATATTCAACCTGGCGATTTATTTGTAACATCAGGTTTAGGTTTATGTTATCCAATTGGATATCCTGTCGGCGTTGTAACGAAATTAGCACACCGCAAAAATAATTTATCAGAAAAAATTATTTTATCGCCGACTGCGCATTTAGATCAAACAGAACAAGTATTATTAGCGTGGCCAAATAAAACAAAATTATCTGTTGCAGTGAAAAAAGAATTACAAGCAACACTGTCATCAAAAAAGAAAAATAAAAAATTGGTGATGAAAAAATGAGACGAATAGAAACGACGAATATTTTTTTAATCTCGCTGTCTTTTTTAGTTGGCTTTATTGCAACTATTATTCCATTGCCCGAATGGGCGATTTGGCTACGCCCACAATTTATTTTTGCAATATTATTATTTTGGACAATTACATCATCTTCACAATGCGGTATCGCAACTGCATTTTTTGTAGGGATTTTAATGGATTTGATATTGGGTACGCCAATTGGCGTACATGCATTATCATTTGTGATATTGATTTATATAGCTTTGAAATTACACACCATAATCGCTCATTTTCCAGCAATTCAACAAGCGGGCGCGATTGCAATTTTCGCCATAATGAATATATTTCTGCAAAGCATGGTATTAGGATTTGCAGGACACAGTACACATGTGGGATTATCTATATTATCAGCTATAACAACCGCTATGCTTTGGCCGTGGTTGTTTGGATTGTTAGATCGATTGCGGCCGCGTGCGATGATTATGTAGCGAGAGTACACATATGCGTATTGTTCGCAACATCGTTTTAACCGGCGCAATTATTATTATCTTTGCATCTGTTGCATTAAACATAACATATTATATTTTTAATTTATTACCCAATAAAAATAAATTATTTTCCAACGTGGTATCCCAAATTTTAAAACAACCCGTGCAAATTAAACAAGCTGAAATCGCAGGCTATTGGTGGGAGCCTATAATTGTATTGCAAGATGCAACGATCGGGCGCGTTCATTTGCGTCAAGTACAAATCAGTTTAGATTTAATTGATATGTTGATTCATCAAAAATGGGAAACCGATCAAATTGCAATTGATCATTTGCAATTGCAAGTGATGCAAAATGCAAAAAATCATTTTTCAGTTTTGGGTATTTCGTCCAATGCAATTTCAATCTCGAAAAAAAATAAATTTATGCAAAATATTATCGCGTGGCTTTCATCAGAGCCCGATATTATTTTTTCAAATACTCAAATTGAAATAATTAAAAATAAAAATAAAACATATACGTTTAATAATTTGAATGTACTGATTCGAAATTATTATAATCGGCATGTTGTATCTGCTACTTTAATGTTGCAACAAAAAAAATCTACCATAGCGCAATTTATTTTTCGTGATATTAATAATCATGCAACGTTATTTTTTCATGGAGATAATATTGTTTTATCGCAATGCACATCATTTTTATCTGATTTTTTGGCCTTAAAAAATATTACAAAAATTCAAGGCGTGGCAAATATAAAATTATGGGCGACGTTATTTAATTGGAAGCCGCAACAAGTTAAAGGGCAGTTTTCAATAAGTGATCTTAGTGTTGATGATGCGAAGATGGGAGCATTATCTGGCGAATGGAATGCAGCGCTGATTTATAATTCTGACAAAAAAACTATTTTTAATTTATTTGCAAATGCCGTTGTGAATGGAAAACCAATCAATAATATAACTGCAAGTTTATTAAATACCGCAGATCCAATTTTATCTTTACATATACAAATGCCGATGACATTGCCAGCCGCATTTTCATTTTTAGATATCAAAAATATAAAAGCAAAAGGAGATGTGTTGTGTGATTTTAATATGCAAACACCGTTACTGCATTTTAAAAAAATGATTTCGACTGTGCGTCTTGAATTTTTAAAAGATAAAATTGAATTGTCAAAGTGGGATGTTGTGCTATCTCGATTAACGGGTGTTGCGGAATGGAAAAATGAAATGCTTGTTGCAAATAATTTAAAAGCAGAGCTTTTTCATGCGCCAATATTTATTTCAATTGATGGTAAAAAAGATTATCACGTGACAGTGCACGGCGAGATTGATCCACAACAATTATCAAATCCACTTGATTTTCAGATATTAAAACAAATGCACGGCATTATTCCTTTTTACACTTCTTTTCATGTTACCAATACTGAATTAAATGATTTTCCCGACATGGATATTTCGCTTGGCTCATTTTATTTTTTTAATCAATTTTGGAAAAATTTAAAATTAAATATTGCAACAAATAAAATGGGCACGACTGTGCAATTGCATAATGATAATATTGCTGGCGATATAAAATGGTCGGATCAAAAAGATATGCCGGTGCGCGCGAGTTTGCATTATTTGTTTTTACAAACGTCCGAAAAACACAAAGAAGAAATGGTTAAATTAATTAATCCAAAGATGATTCCACCTTTAATGATAACTATTAATGATTTGAAAATTAATAATCGTGATGACGGACATTTATATTTTGCCTCGGAACCTATTTCAAATGGAATGGCAATTCGTGATTTTAAAATAAATTCACCTCTATTGAATTTATCCGCGAAAGGATATTGGATTTCACATCATTGGCAATCAAAAACCATGTTGAATGGTGATATTTCAAGCAGTAATTTAGGGCAATTTTTGGTGCAGCGACATTTATCATCAAGATTACAAAATGGAAATTTTACATCCACATTTTCATTGGAGTGGCCGAATTCACCACAACAATTTTCTGTTGATCATGCGGCCGGAACAGTTGATTTAAAAGTTGAAAAAGGACGTATTTTAAAACTGGATTCTGATACTGAATCCAATTTAAATATTGCTCGCATATTTAATTTGGTGAGCATGCAAACATTATCACATGTACTAATGTTTGATAATAAATCGATTGCGAAAAAAGGTTTTCCATTTGATTATCTGCAAGGTAATTTTAATTTAAAACAAGGTGCGCTATATACGAATGATATTGAAATGGATGGTTCACTCGCGAAAGTAGAATTTACGGGAAAAATAAGTTTGTCGAATGAAAAAAATGATTTAAATATGATTGTGTATCCAAAAGTTTCAACCAGTGTGATGACATTAGTTGGCATGACGGGCGGACCTGTTGTTGGTGCCGCTGCTTGGCTTGCAAATAAAATTGTTTCACCTATTGTTGGACATATCATGAAAATGGATTATCGCGTGTCGGGTACGTGGAATAATCCTGTCATCAAACGTGTGAATTGATATTTCACAAAAATACGGTAGTACGCTTTTTTTCAACATGATATTTTCTTAACATAAAAATACATTGCCATTAGCCTATCTTTCACATGGAGAAAAATATGAATAAACAAAATATCGCTAAATTAAAATTGGCATTTGATGAAATTTTGAAAATATCGAAAGATGATGTGCAAGTTGAGTTTTGTTATGCGCGTGATCTTGCAAAGGTATTAGAATACAATGAGTGGAGAAATTTTTTAATGGTTGTGGATAAAGCGAAAATATCCTGTAAAAACAGCAAAGTACAGGTATCAGACCATTTTGTTGACGTCAACAATATGGTCATAATTGGATCAGCTGCGGAACGAAGAATCAATGACATAATGCTCACGCGATATGCATGTTATTTGGTTGCGCAAAATGCTGACTCTAGAAAGGAATCTGTCGCATTTGCGCAAACTTATTTTGCATTGCAGACACGTAAACAAGAATTACTCGAAGAGCGATTGTCTTTGCAGGATCGATTTGATGCACGCGACAAACTGCGTAAATCAGAAACTGAATTATCAAAAAATATTTTTGAACGCGGTGTTGATGATGATGGTTTTGCGCGTATTCGCTCAAAAGGTGATGCTGCACTATTTGATGGGAAAAATACACAAGAAATGAAAAAGCAATTACAGATTCCCAAAAATCGCCCGCTTGCTGATTTTCTTCCAACGATTACGATTGCCGCAAAAAATCTCGCAACTGAGATGACTAATTTTAATGTTGAGCAACATGATTTGCATGATGAATATCCGATTACAGATGAACACGTGCAAAATAATGTGACAGTGCGAAATATGTTAGGCGAACGCGGCATTAAACCTGAAGCATTGCCGCCATCGGAAGATTTGCAAAAGTTATCGCGTCGACAAAAAACGCTTGAGAAAAAATTAATTAAAGAGTCGGCGTTGCCGGATCAAAATAATTAAATTATTTTTCATTAATCGCGTCTCCACAAACAATATGCTACTGTATCCAAAATTATTTCTCACGAGCAAAAAATGAAAACAGATTGGCTAACCATTTCAGAAACACAATTAGAATCCGCATTAGGAAAAGCATGCGGACCGCACATTGACGCAGCAGATTTATATTTACAACAAACGATTGAAGAAAGTTGGATGCTTGAAGATGGTATCGTAAAAGAAGGTGGTTTTAGCATCGATCGCGGATTTGGTTTGCGCGTGATGAGCGGTGAAAAAACAGGATTTGCTTATGCCGATCAAATTGCACTGCCCGCAATTTTAGAAGCAGCGCAATCAGCACGCAGCATTGTTAATTCCAGCGGAAATGCACTGATTAAAACACACCTTGAAATTATTGTGCCGCAATTATATCCCGCATTAAATCCATTAATCATGACACTCGACGCAGATAAAGTTTCTTTTTTAAAAGAATTAGATTTGCTTGCGCGCAAAATGGATCCGCGTGTGAAACAAGTTATTTTAAGTTTGTCGGGTTCGTATGATGCGATGGTTGTGATGAATACATCAGGATATATTTCATCTGACGTGCGACCGCTTGTGCATTTTTCTGTGCGCATTATTGTTGAATCCAACGGACGTTTTGAACAAGCAAGTGCAGGTTGTGGCGGACGTGATGATTATAATTGCATTATGAAAAATGATGCAGCATTGAATCAAGTGAAACGCGCTGTGCAACAAGCGCTTCGAAATTTAGATGCAATTCCTGCGCCTGCAGGATCTTTTCCAGTTGTATTAGGTTCAGGTTGGCCAGCGGTTTTATTTCATGAAGCAGTGGGACACGGTTTGGAAGGTGATTTCAATCGCAAAAAAACATCTGTTTTTACCGGTAAAATGGGCGAGAAAGTTGCATCTGAATTATGCACGGTTGTTGATGATGGAACGATTCCAAATCGTCGCGGTTCATTAAGTGTGGATGATGAAGGCACACCAACACAAAAAACAATTTTAATTGAAAATGGAATTTTAAAAAATTATATGCAAGATAATTTAAATGCGCGATTAATGAAAACAAAATCAACGGGAAATGGCAGACGTGAATCTTATTCGAGTCTGCCAATGCCGCGCATGACAAATACCTATTTATTACCAGGAAAAAATACACCAGAAGAAATTATTGCATCCGTTGAAAAAGGAATTTACGCCGCCGATTTTTCTGGCGGACAAGTGGATATTACTTCTGGAAAATTTGTTTTTACTGCAAGTGAAGCGTATTTAATTGAAAATGGAAAAATAACGCGACCAATTAAAGGCGCAACTTTAGTTGGCAGCGGTCATGAAGTGTTGAAAAAAATTTCGATGGTTGGAAATGATTTGAAATTAGATTCTGGAATTGGAAATTGCGGAAAAGCAGGGCAAACTATTCCTGTTGGAGTTGGACAGCCGACGTTGAAAATTGAATCGATGACGGTGGGTGGGGTTGAAAAACGTTAACCGTTATCCGCATAATTAAGTTGACACTAAGATTTAAAAATCTATGTGCATAATGTTACTCTTTTTATTTTTCTGCAATTCTATTTTACAGCATATCACCAATGTCAAGAGACTAACTATCGGATTTTTTGAGGGAATTCCTTGACAGTGTGATCGTGCAATTGGTATAAAATCCGCTTTGGAAATTAATTAAGGGGTAAGTGCATGAGTACGAGCAAAAACAGACAGGATTTAGTGGATCTCATCGCAGCGCAAGCTGACATTTCAAAAGCGGCTGCTGAAATAGCGTTAACAACATTTATCGACACCATTACAGATACATTAGCAGATGGTGGAAAAGTAGCGATCGTAAATTTTGGATCATTTGAAACATCACAACGCAAAGCTAGAACTGGTCGTAATCCTCGCACGGGTGAAGAAATGAAAATTCCAGCATCGGTTATTGCAAAATTCAAAGCAGGAAAACGTTTGAAAGATGCTGTGAATAAAGGCGAGTAATAAGTTAGTCGACAAACGATAACTTTTTATTGCATCTTTTTGAGTTTTCGGTAGTATGTCGCAGCGTGCATTAGTCAAAAAATGAAGACGAATGTGGTACAAGGATGTACGAGATACGGTGTTGGAAGCGGGTGCTTAGCTCAGTTGGTAGAGCGTCGCCCTTACAAGGCGAATGTCGTGGGTTCGAATCCCTCAGCACCCAAATGAATACGGAGCGGTAGTTCAGCTGGTTAGAATACCGGCCTGTCACGCTGGGGGTCGCGGGTTCGAGTCCCGTCCGCTCCGCCATCTTTAATTTTTAATTTAAGATGAGTTAATTATGTTGCAACGAATTAGGGATAGGATTTCAGGATGGATCGCTGGTGTTGTGATTGCGCTGGTTGCAGGTGCATTCATGTTATTTGGCGTTGAGTATTATTTCGATCAAGGCGCCGCAAATCAAAATGAAATGGCAAAAGTAAATGGCGTTGTGATCACCGATCACGAAGTCAATACTGCATTTTCACAATTGCAACAACAAACCGCAGCAGAATTAAAAGGTCAACCGTTAACGCAACCCATGTTGCAACAACTCAAATCCTACGCATTACAATCTTTAGTCACACAAACCGCTTTATTTACAACATTAGAAAGCGATGGTTTTCGTGTTAGCATGCAACAAGTTAAAATGATGGTTGAACAAGTTCCGCAATTTCAAGATCAAGGAAAATTTTCAGAACAAAAATTCATGCAAACATTATATCAATCTGGTTTATCGCCATTTGAATTTTTTCAACGCGTGCAATCGCAATGGGTTGTGAGTCAAGCAACCAATGGAATTGCAGGCAGCGCATTTGCATTACCAACAGAAATTAATCATTGGTACGGTTTGCAAAATCAACAACGCGCATTTGGCTACGCCATTATTCCCGCGCAAACATTTTTATCAAAAATAAATATTTCAGATGCGGCAATTAAAACATATTACACAGATCATCAAGCTGAATTTGAAACGCCGGCAAAAGTCAGTGTGTCATATATTATTTTATCGCCAACCGATATTGCAAAAAAAGTAATAATTACATCAGATGAAGCGAAACAATATTACGAATCACATCGCGATAATTTTCCAAAAACAGAAACTTTTGCATCTGCAGAAAAAAAGATTACAACATTATTGCAACATCAACGCGTGAATGCATCATTAACAAAAGAAAGTAGTACGTTAGCGGATGTGACTTACACCAATCCCGATTCATTAACCGATGCTGCGAAAGCACTTAATTTACCGATTCAAACAAGCCCAATGATTACAAAAACAGGCGAAAAAACAGGACTATTTGCAAATGCAAAAGTACTTGCTGCAATTTTTAGCGATTCTGTTTTTAAATCGAATAATAATAGTTTGCCAATTGATTTAGGTGATGGCAGTCAAATGGTTTTGCGTATTAATAAAAAAGAACCGAGTGAACCGATTCCACTTTCAACAGTGAATGCGAAAATAAAAACAATACTTTCTGAAAAACAAGCGCAAGCGCAAGCGGGATTATTGGCGTATCAAATTCAACAAAAAATTGCGGCAGGCGGCAATCCTGAAACAATTGCAAAACAAAATGGATTGCAATGGCAAACAGTTGCATTAACTTCGCAAAATGCAAAATCATCTGTGTCACAAAATATTTTAAGCGCTGCATTTAACACTGTCGGATCAAAAGCAGTGTTGGTAAATGCGAACGATTATGCAGTGATTAAAGTGAATCAAATAAAAAATGCTGACGCAAAAAATATTACTGCTGTCGAAACTAAAAAGCTCAATCAACAATTATCTGCATTGTGGGGACAATTATTGCAAAGTAGTTTTGTCAACAGCGTGATTGCAGATGCGCATATCACAGTCAAAAATCAATCGTAATCCTTGTTTCACACACCATTCCCGTCTAATCTAAAATAATATTCTCTTATGGATGGGGGTGTTATGCGTGATTGGTCGCATTTGCAAGAGCAGATTCAAACGAAAAAAGCTGAGCCTTGTATGTGGCCAGATTCATTTTTGCCGGAACAACAAAAAAAATTTTCAGAGTTTCATGAATACACTATTGGTGTGCTTGATGCCATTCTTCAATTCAGCATACCGGATGATGAAAAAGAAAAACGTTTACGTGATTTTCTAAAATTACGTTGGTTGCTTATTCAGAATTCTAGTTTAGATTATACATTTAATCCTAATTTATCGTCGAATCTCGCATGTCTATTAACAGCTATTTTTTTGACAAAACAAAATGAATCCGCTTGTGAAATTCTAATGCCGACAGTAAAAAAAATTTTTGGTAGCACATTTTCGCATGAAAAAATAAAAGACATTTCGGAAAATTCAAAGGGTGATTTTATTCCGCATTATTTTATTACCAATCATGATGGTAGCGCTTTGCTGCATGCTTTAGATATTTTTGATCGCGCAAGAAGTACTCCAGGAATATTATTTCCCACAATGACCGCATTAACCTCGACCGATGCCGAAACGGATATACGTAAAACTATTTTTTGCTTTTCAACTGAAATCACAGCAGCAGATTGCGAACAACTTAAAAAAATCGCAGGCGACGACAGTCAAAATTATTTTCAATTGTTGAAAAAAATAAATGATGCATTTCATAAAGAAACACCATCATTAGGTTACGCAATAAAACATTTATGTATTGCATTAATAAAAAGTTCGAAAGAAAATAATGCTGCGGATGCAGTTGCAGTATCGGCAGAGTGTTATGCACCTATTTTAAAATTTTATGCATATTGGTCGGCATTGCCAATAGCGACAAAAGAGCGAATTAAAAATTATGCGCCGGAACATGCGTGGAATGATATTCAAGAATCGCTGGAAAGTGCATTGCTATGTTTATTTGCCGCTATTCCAGAGATTAAATTAACGAAGGTTGAGTATGATCGTGTCAAAAAAGAAGAGATTGTTGAATGCACAAAACAATTAGGTTTGCATTTAGATCGTATCTTAATACATCATCGCGATGATTTATTTAATATTCCATTGCCTGGTGAAGAAGCGCAATTTCATCCGCAAGCATTGCCGAGTGGATCAGAAATTAATACGGCATTTGAAGCGATAAAGAGCGCATTGATATTACGTAAACCACTGCTGGGATTGCAAGATGATCGTTTGATTCAATATCATCATTATGTAAAATTATTAGGACAATATTTTTTTGATCCTGTATTTTTACCGGTCGCCGTTAGAGGTTTAGCGTCAGAAATTCATACTGTTGCAGATTTAACGCAAGCAGTTTTATTAATATCACCTGATAATTTATCAGTTTTAATGGAACCGATAGCTGAACGCTTAAAAAAAATAATGCGATCGGATGATAAATCATGGGATTCGTTTGCTTATTTATTTCAAAATACACCCATTGATTATTGGGCAGGATTATGTGTCGAGCTTTCATTTAAAAAATCACATCGATTATTAACTGGTCGAGACTTAAGTTTATTGATGGATCAATTTCCAGAAACAGAATGGAATATATTGTCAATTGCGATGAGCGCAGATTTGGCGAGTAGTGTGTTTTTAGATCATCATGATGTTGTTGGATTTTTTTGTCATGCACACACGGGCATGTGGAATACTTTTTATCAACATTTTCGCGCACCTATTAACAAAGTGTTGAGCACATCGGATAATGTTGCAAAACTGTATATGTATACTGATCATGAAGATTGGCACTATTTGTCGATTCCTTTACATGATGTTCTGATTGATCATCTTAAAACACCTGGTTTTATTGTAAAAATATTATCATCGATATTATCTCCCGATAGAAAAATTTGTTTTATACAAGCTATTTCACATTTGCTGGTAGAAGCACAACTTGATATACAAACCGTTTTCTTTACTTTTAAGCAGTTTCGATTAGGTCAGTGGAATTTGGTTGCTGAAACTTTAGGTAAACCATTTTTCAGACTATTGTTGAGCAATGAAGAAAAACTAACAGCATTTATCAAGCAATTTGAGAATAAAGTAGAACAAATTATTTGTGTTGATGCATTATCTAAACTCACGCCACTCTATTTTAAAACAGATCAAAAAAAATTATTTAACTTATTAAAAAATTTTCCCGAAATGGATAAGATTTTAATAAAATTATTTTTAAGACAATTGCCGGAGATATTGTTATCGTTCACAGCAACTTTTTCTACACTACAATCATTTGATGAATCAGTACCAGAAGAAATAAAAATCGCTTTTAATTATTTTGTTAATATAGGATTACCAATATTGGTATCTCTTGAGCACATAAAACAATGCGCTATTGATAGCACGCATGCATTAGATACCGCCGTTTTGCGTGATGAAAAAAATCCCGTGCAGATTTTATATAGAAAATTTGAGGAGATTGAAACACAAGTGTTGTACAAAGAATTGAGAGATGCTGCTGCACTTTTCAAAAAATTAGAATTGTTAATTGAGTTCATTGACGTTAGTGAAAAATTAGCTTGTGAAAATAATTTAAATAATGCTGCCGAAAAAAATCATTTAAGAAGTAGAACTATTTTTTGTACGGAATTAAATGCGGCATTTGGAATGGGTTTTTTTGTAACAATGCGCGACAATCGATATCGTTTTCAAGTAAGAGATTTGATTGCTCCAAAATTACAGCGCCAGTATGGTTTTATGCCGCCACCAAAACCACTTGATCTTCATGAGTTGTGTATTGCACAAAAGGAAATGTTGACCGCCGCTTTTGCAGCTCGCGCAAGACGTAACTAGAAAAAATGTCTGATTGTCATTATGATAGGCGTTTATTATTCACTAGGAAATTTTTTATGCGTCGTCGACTTATTGCAGGCAATTGGAAAATGCACGGCACACAAAAAAGTGCTGAAAATTTATTGCGTGCAATTTCAGAAAATGCAAAATCATTCAGCGATATTGAATTAGCTGTTTTTCCGCCATTTGTGCATCTTCCGCTGTGCAAAAATATTTTAAATTCAACTGTGCATTACGGCGCACAAACTGTTTCTGAATTTGCAGATGGTGCATACACTGGTGAAATTTCTGCAAATATGTTGCGTGATTTAGGATGTCGATATGTGATTATTGGACATTCTGAACGTCGTCATATTTTTAACGAAACCAATGCGCACATTACTCAAAAATGCATTGCAGCTGTGAATGTGGGATTAATACCGATTTTGTGTGTTGGTGAAACGCTCGCGCAACGCGAAAAAGAATTAACTTTATCTGTTGTGCAAGAACAACTTGATGTTGTGCGAATATTGAAAGATAATTGCAGCGATTTTAAAGAGATTGTGATTGCGTATGAACCTGTTTGGGCAATTGGTACTGGAAAATCAGCCACGCCAGAACAAGCGCAAATTGTACACGCTGCAATTCGCGCACAATTACCACAATCGAGAATTATTTATGGCGGCAGCGTAAAACCAGATAATGCAAAAGCATTATTTGCAATGCCTGATATTGATGGTGCATTGATTGGTGGTGCATCGTTGGATGCTAAAACTTTTTTAGAGATTGGAAAACTATGCAAGCAATAATTTTAATTTTTCATGTCATCATTGCAGTCATGATCGTTGCATTAGTTTTAATGCAACACGGTCGTGGCGCAGATGTCGGCGCATCATTCGGCAGTGGTTCATCAAATACAATGTTTGGCAGTGCAGGTGCAATGCCATTTTTAATGAAATTAACTGTAACGTGCGCGGCACTTTTCTTTTTGACGAGTATTTCGTTGAGTTATCTCGCAGCACGTGGTGAACATAAAGCAGAAATTTTAAATATGCCTGCGATGCCGACAGTGCCTGCAACCACAGCGCCAACAAAAACTCCAAATTCGAATAATGATGCTGGTTTTTCATTTACTCCAACCGTGCCAAATAAGAAGTAATGAATACAATGCCGACGTGGTGGAATTGGTAGACACGCAGCCTTGAGGTGGCTGTGGCGCAAGCCGTGACGGTTCGAGTCCGTCCGCCGGTACTTTTGCACAGTGATCAGCGTCGAGTTTTGATATATTATACGTGTTTCATTATCAGTAAAGGCGACAGCATGCTGACAAATTATTTTCCCATTCTTGTTTTTATTGGCATTGGCATTGTAATTGGTTTGCTGCCAGTTGCGTTGGGTTGGTTTTTAGGACCTCATCATCCAAATCCCGCAAAAGATTCTCCGTACGAATGTGGATTTGATGCGTTAGGTGATGCGCGCATGCCATTCGATGTTCGCTTTTATCTCGTCGCTATTTTATTTATTATTTTTGATTTAGAAACCGCATTTTTATTTCCATGGGCGATGATTATTCGCAAGGTCGGTTGGCTTTCATTTTGGTCGATGATGGTTTTTCTAGGAATTTTAATTGTTGGTTTTATTTATGAGTGGCGCAAAGGCGCGCTTGAGTGGGAATAATGTCACTACAAGATATATTAAAAAAAGACGGTTTTTTACTTGCTAAATTTGATGATTTAACAAATTGGGCGCGTTCAGGTTCAATGTGGCCAATGTCATTTGGTTTAGCATGTTGTGCAGTTGAAATGATGCAATGTGCTGCATCGCGTTACGATGTTGATCGTTTCGGTTTAATTTTTCGCCCAAGCCCAAGACAATCTGATGTGATGATTGTTGCAGGAACATTATGTAATAAAATGGCGCCGGCATTGCGAAAAGTTTACGATCAAATGGCAGAACCGCGCTGGGTAATTTCAATGGGTTCGTGCGCAAATGGCGGTGGTTATTATCATTATTCTTATTCCGTTGTGCGCGGATGTGATCGCATTGTTCCTGTTGATGTTTATGTTCCAGGTTGTCCACCAACAGCAGAAGCATTATTGTACGGCATTATTCAATTACAAAATAAAATTAATAAGAAAAAAATTATTCATCGTACTCCATCTGGCGTACGTGCTTAATGATGGCGCGGCGTTACAGAAGCCCGCGTGCAACTTGCGCAGCAAGTGGAACAAGGGCGTTTTGCAGAGAATACAAATGAACGAATTATTAGAACACATCCAAAATACTTTTCCCGACAAAATAATTTCTATCGTTGAAAAAGATATGATTACGATTGAAGTTACACCTGAAAATTTATTATCAATTTGCAAAACATTACGCGATGATTTTGCTTTCGAACAATTAATGGATGTATGTGGTGTTGATTATCTTGATTATGGAATTTCACATTGGCGCACACACGAAACAACAGAATCAGGTTTTAGTCGTGGCGTTAATGAAACGGGCGAGCGCAAAATCCCCTGGAATAAAGCACGTTTCGCATCTGTTTATCATTTACTTTCCATTTCAAAAAATCAACGCGTGCGCATAAAAGTTTATTTAATCGAAGAACCCATTGTGCCATCCGTCATTGATATTTGGAAATCTGCTGATTGGTTTGAACGTGAATCATATGATTTATTCGGAATTGTTTATGAAGGTCATCCTGATTTGCGCCGCATTTTAACGGACTATGGTTTCAAAGGGCATCCATTTAGAAAAGATTTTCCATTAATTGGCGAAGTAGAAATGCGTTATGATGCAAAATTACAACGTTGTGTTTATGAGCCAGTAAGCATTGTTGATCGCACTTTAGTGCCGAAAGTAATCAGAGAAGATAACCGATATGTCTGAAATAAAAAATTACACATTTAATTTCGGTCCACAACATCCCGCCGCACACGGTGTATTACGTTTAATTTTAGAAACTGACGGTGAAGTCATTCAAAAAATTGATCCACACATCGGATTATTACATCGCGCAACGGAAAAATTAGCAGAATCAAAAATATTTAATCAATCGATTGGTTATATGGATCGTTTAGATTATGTTTCGATGATGTGTAATGAACACGGATATGTTTTAGCAATTGAAAAATTATTAAAAATAAAACCGCCGCTGCGCGCAGAATATATTCGCACGATGTTCGATGAAATTACACGTATTTTAAATCATTTATTATGGCTTGGCGCGCATGCATTAGATTGTGGTGCGATGACTGTATTTTTATATTGTTTTCGCGAACGCGAAGATTTAATGGATTGTTACGAAGCAGTTTCCGGCACGCGCATGCACGCAACTTATTATCGTCCCGGCGGTGTTGCAAAAGATTTACCAGACACCATGCCGCAATATAAAAAATCGCGTTGGCATGATGAAAAAGATATTACAAAAATGAATACAAATCGCGAAGGATCTTTATTAGATTTTATCGAAGATTTTACAAAACGTTTTCCAAAATTAATTGATGAATATGAATCTTTATTAACTGACAATCGTATTTTTAAACAAAGAACGGTTGGAATTGCAGCAGTTTCTGCAGAACGTGCATTGCAATTAGGATTTACTGGCCCGATGTTGCGCGGCTCTGGTGTTGCATGGGATTTGCGTCGCAAACAACCTTACGCTGCATACGAACATTTAGAATTTGATATTCCCATCGGAAAAAATGGTGATTGTTACGATCGTTATTTAGTACGCGTGGAAGAAATGCGTCAATCGAATAAAATTATTTCGCAATGTGTAAATTGGTTGCGAAAAAATCCCGGCCCCATTAAATCAGCTGATTTTAAAATATCGCCGCCGCCGCGCGAAATAATGAAAGAAAGTATGGAAGCCATGATTCATCATTTTAAATATATGACGGAAGGTTATTCTGTGCCGGAAGGTGAAGTTTATTCTGCAATTGAACATCCAAAAGGTGAGTTCGGTGTTTATTTAATTTCAGATGGTGCGAATAAACCGTATCGATTAAAAGTGCGCGCAGCAGGATTTTCACATTTAAGTGCGATGGATGAAATTTGTCGCGGACACATGCTAGCAGATTTAGTTGCGGTGATTTCGAGTATTGATGTGGTGTTCGGAGAAATTGATCGGTAGTAAAGAAAAAATAATGCCAAGCAATTCTGCCTGGCATTACCTTTTTATTATTGACTCAATGTTTTTACCATTGCGTTGGCTGAGCTATTTATATAACTCAGGCAGGGATTGCCATTTGACGGATTAAATAATAAGGATACATCCGTCTCATATTGATCTTCTGGGGCTGATATATTTTTATTGGCCACAGAAACCCATTGATTATTTTGAGCGTTAAACGATTTCACAAATAACTCTTTTTTTCTAGTATCTCCCTGTGCCGAGACTGCCACATAAGGAACACCCTGAGGTGATATTGATATTGAAAGACCTGAAACCCATGATCCTTTTGAGGTTGGCGGGAAGAGTTGACCTAGTGGTTCCCATTTTCCAGTATCTTGGTTAAATCGAATAACATGAGGATGTGCATAGACATGTGCCACGTATGCAATATAAGGAGTTCCATTCGGACTCACGGCAAATGAACAATTATTAGTGGCGCAATCCGTCGACGCTGGCACATTTGTTCCTTCTTGCTGCCAAGTATTACCTATCAACTTCAGCACAAACAATTTGTTGTTATAGCTATAAAAAACAAATGGTGTTTCTTGGGTGTCAAAGGCAATTGACAACCCATCCGGCGACTCACCATTCGAGAGAATAATCTCATTGCCAACTGACCCCCAAACGGTGCCGTTAAATGCCAAAACAGATAAAGCAAAAGTAGGAGAAGAGGAAACTATTCCGTAAAACAAATAAGGTGTTCCTTGATTATTAACACCCAACGCTTCGCCAGAACCATCTGTCATCATTGGTAATGAATTCGCACCAACTGGATTCCAGTTTTTACCATCAAAATGATCAACAGTAACTGGAGTAAATATGCCTGGAGGAGTAAAAGCTACGTAAGGCATGGCGGTAGAATCCGATGCATTAATTGCAAATGATAAAGTGCCTATATTAGCAGAAACATCAGCGGGACCAGCTGGAACCCATGTTCCATCTTTTAGTGTCATTACAGACAAAGGACCACCACCCCCATCTGATTGATATGCCACGTAAGGAGTACCTGCTGCATTAATTGCAAAAGTACTTTGCATTAAATCAGATGCAAAATCCGCATTGCCATATACAATCCATGTCTTAAAAGAAGGATACGGTTTCATCGTATCTATGGCAAATGCCGATGATATTGTACAGTACAACACGATCATTATCGCAGTTTTTACCAATTTCATAGCATTCACCTCAGTAAATTATTAGGCGAGGAGTATAAATTATGGACATTATTTTGTCTATCTATTTAACTTCCTGGTTGGAATTCTACACATTCGGCATTCCAAAATTTTATTTTTTGATGTGAGCATTTCGAATTATGTATCCGCTCGAAACATTACTGAATTGCGTGGTGACACATCAGAAAAAATATAGAATTTCTTGATTTTTTGTTCTTTTTAGACCAACATTCGCGTGCTAAACTAGCGGAATTCGAAAATAAAAGAAGTAAACATGACGACATTTGAATTATCAGAAGAAACAAAAAAGCAAATCGATCATTGGTTGACGAAATATCCAAAAGATCAACGTCGCTCTGCAGTCGTTGCAAGTTTACTTGCAGTGCAAGAACAAAATGGCGGACATTTAACTGATGAAGCAATGAATGCAGTCGCGGATTATTTAAAAATTCCACATATCGAAGCGTACGAAGTCGCAACATTTTATGACATGTATAATCTAAAACCGATTGGTAAACATAAAATTGCTGTCTGCACTAATATTTCTTGCATGTTGCGTGGCAGTGATGAAATTCTCGCACATTTCAAAAAACGCTTAAATATAGGCATAAATGAAACCACTGCTGATGGAAAATTTACATTGCGAGAAGTGGAATGCATGGCAGCATGCGGCGGCGCACCGATGTGTCAGATTGATGATAAAGAATATATTGAAAATTTAACGTGTGAAAAAATTGATAAGCTTATCGATGGGTTATATTGACATTGTATATTTTCATCATATACAATTTTAAAAATAGCGAGCTAGTAATGTGACGCACATGATGGAAATTTTTGAAGGTATTGATGGATTTCAATGGGATGTTAGTAACATTGAGAAAAATCATTTAAAGCATGATGTGCTGTCATCTGAGTGCGAAGAGATTTTTTTCAACAATCCTCTTTTGGTGTTTGAAGATATTAAGCATTCACATCATGAGGCGCGTTATTATGTTTTAGGTAAAACAAACAATAATCGATCATTGTTTGTTGTATTTGCTGTGAGAAATAAATTAATTAGGGTTATTTCAGCACGTGATATGAGTAAAAAAGAGCGGAGTATTTATGAAACCGAAGCAAAAAAAAATACCGACGTTTAAAACGTTGAGCGCCGAAAAACAATTTTGGCAAAAAAATGATTCGGCTGATTATCTTGATTGGTCAACTGCAAAACGTGCTGTATTTCCAACGTTAAAACCGTCAGTCAAGACGATTTCTTTGCGTTTACCAGAATCTTTGTTGCACGCAATTCGTGTGTTGGCAAATAAAGAAGATGTCCCATATCAATCGTTAATGAAAATATTGTTGGCAGAAGGTGTGAGAAATGCGGATATAAGAACGAAGTAGGAAACCATATCACTTTTGCTCATTGAGATTGATCATGCAATTAAATCAAGTTTGTTACAGAACATTACATTTACCCGAACCGTGGACATTAAAAGCCTACGAATCTGTCGGCGGCTATCAAGTATTGCGAAAAATTTTAAAAGAAAAAACAAAACCATCTGAAATTATCGATGTTATTAAAGCATCTGCATTACGCGGTCGTGGCGGCGCAGGTTTTCCAACAGGATTAAAATGGAGTTTCGTTTCGCACGATGTGCCTGGACAAAAATATGTTTTGTGTAATTCAGATGAAAGTGAACCCGGCACATTTAAAGATCGCGATATTTTACGATTTAATCCGCATCAAGTATTAGAAGGTTTAGCAATCGCTTGTTACACAATGGGCGCAACGGTTGCATATAATTTTTTGCGCGGAGAATTTTACGAACCATTTTTACGCTGCGAATCTGCACTGCGAGAAATGCATGAAGCGGGACTAGTTGGCGAAAATGTTTTAGGCTCAGGAATTAATTTTAATATTTATAATCATTACAGCGCAGGCGCTTATATTTGCGGTGAAGAAACAGCACTCATGAATTCACTTGAAGGAAAACGCGGCGTACCACGTTTTAAACCACCATTTCCAGCGAATTATGGATTATATGGTCGTCCATCGAATATTAATAACACTGAATCTTATGCTTCAATTCCAGTGATTTTAGAAAAAGGTGCGAAATGGTTTGCTGATTTAGGTCCAGAAAAAAGTGGTGGTACAAAAATATTTAGTGTGAGCGGACATGTTAATAAACCAGGTAATTATGAAGTGCCGCTGGGGATTCCATTTGCAGAATTATTAAATTTAGCGGGCGGGATGTTAGATAATATTCCATTAAAAGCCGTTATTCCCGGCGGAAGTTCAATGCCAGTTTTGCCAGCCGACATTATGATGAAAACAAATATGGATTATGACAGTTTAGCAAAAGCAGGTTCTGCATTAGGTTCTGGCGCAGTAATTGTGATGAATGAAAAAACTTGCATGGTGCGCGCATTAAAACGCATTTCAAAATTTTATATGCATGAATCTTGCGGACAATGCACACCTTGTCGCGAAGGTACCGGTTGGATTTATCGTCTCGTAAAAAAAATAGAAGATGGCATCGGTGAGATGAAAGATTTAGAAGAATTAAAACGCGTTGCAAAAAATATTGAAGGGCGTACGATTTGCGCTTTCGGTGAAGCGGCGGCGTGGCCGGTGGGTGGATTTTTAAAACAATTTTATGATGAATTTAAATATCACATTGAGCATAAGAAATGTTTAGCGTGATGTTTCAGAAGCCCGCGCGCAATGAGCGCAGCTCATGGAACAAGGGCGTTTTGCAGTGAATATAGTGAAAGAGCAATATGTATGATTGAGTTTGAATTAGATGGCAAAAAATTAACTGCCCAAGAAGGCACAACCATTATCGAAGCTGCCGATGATGCCGGCGTTTATATTCCACGTTTTTGTTATCACAAAAAATTATCCATCGCCGCAAATTGTCGCATGTGTTTAATTGAAGTTGAAAAATCCGGAAAACCTTTACCTGCATGCGCAACACCCATCACACGCGACATGAAAATAAAAACAAAATCCGACATGGCGATCAAAGCGCAACGTGATGTCATGGAATTTTTATTAATTAATCATCCGCTCGATTGTCCGATCTGCGATCAAGGTGGTGAATGTGAATTGCAAGATTTGTCGATGGGATTTGGTCGTGCAAAATCAGAATACAATGAACCGAAACGCGCTGTTTACAGTCAAGATATTGGCCCATTAATTGAAACTGAAATGACGCGTTGTATTCAATGTACACGCTGTGTGCGTTTTGGTGAAGAAGTTGCAGGCTTGCGCGAATTAGGTGTTGTGAATCGCGGCGAAAAAGAAGAAATCGGAACATACGTTCAGCATTTTTTAAAATCAGAAATGTCTGGAAATATAATTGATATTTGTCCTGTCGGTGCATTAACGAATAAACCCGCGCGATATGAAACACGCGGATGGGAAATCAAAGAACATGCTTCAATTTCGCCGCACGATTGTGTTGGCACAAATGTATTTTTACATTCACGCGGACAAGAATTTTCAAAAGAGCGAACAGTGTTTCGTTCTGTGCCAAAAGAAAATGAAAAAATAAATGAAACATGGATGAGTGATCGTGATCGTTTTGCTGTCGAAGGTTTATATCATCACGATCGAATTTATAAACCACAAATGAAGAAAGATGGAAAATGGGTTGAAGTTGAATGGCAATACGCACTCGATGCCATCGCGCATTTAACATCACACATTCAAAAAGAATTGGGTGCTGCACAAATTGCTGGAATTACAGATTATTCTGCAACACTCGAAGAATATTATTTATTCCAACAATTTATTCGTGCGTTAGGTTCGCCGCATGTTGATCATCGTATTCGCGAATCTGATTTTAGTGATCAAACACGACGCCCTTTATTTCCGCAATTAAATACAGATATCGCAGACATAGAAAATTGCGATACGATTTTATTAGTAGGATCAAATGTGCGTTCTGAACAACCCATTATCAGCACACGAATTTTTAAAGCGACACAAGAAAATTTATCTGTGATGTCAGTGAATCCCGCTGAATATAATTTTGTATTTCCATTAGCAGAAAAAATAATTGATGAAGATATAATTAAATCTTTGTCGGATATTGTTGCAGCTCTGAGTGGAGCGGATCTTTCAGAAGCCCGCGTGCAACAAGCGCAGCGCGTGGAACAAGGGCGTTTTGCAGTGACTTCTGCCATCGCACAACGATTATTATCATCCAAAAAATCAGCAATATTCTTAGGCGCATACGCAGCACATCATCCACACGCAGCAACCATCCGTGATTTATGCAAACAAATCGCAAAATTATCCAACGCAACATTCGGATTATTAACCGACGGCGCAAATTCTGCCGGCGCATGGATTGCTGGATGTATTCCACATCGTGATGTTGTTAGTTCAACAGTTAAAACAATCGGCAAAGATGCAAAATCATTATTAACCAGCGATCCTGTCGCAGCTTATTTTATTTTAAATACAGAAATTGAAAATGATTCAGCATACGCAGAAAAAGCATTAGAAAATTTATCAAAAGCAAAATTAGTTGTTTGTTTAAATACATTTTCTACAGAAAAAATGCGCGAATACGCTGATTTTATTTTACCGATTACGCCTTATTCTGAAAATGAAGGTACATTTATCAATGTAAATGGTATGTGGCAATCATTTACTTCAGTTGGTCCCGCGCACGGCGAATCAAAACCCGCATGGAAAATTTTACGTGCACTTGCAAATATGCTGGAATTACAGGGTTTTTCGTATACATCTGCGAATCAGATTCGTGATGCACTGAAAGCAAAAGTGGATCAGCATGAATGTTGTAAAGAATGTAAGGATGTTGGTGATATTGTTTTGCCGAAAAATAAAGAAAATATTTTTGTGAAGATGTGGAAAATTTATCAAGATAATTTACTTGTGCGACGCGCAAAATCGCTGCAGGAAACAAAGATATGTTAGGACAATTAGAAACATTCATTTGGATCTTGATCAAAATCATCTGCATTTTAGTGCCGCTATTGATTACCGTTGCATATGTCACAATGGCAGAACGAAAAGTAATTAGTTATATGCAAGGACGAATTGGTCCGAATCGAGTTGGGTTTCGCGGAATATTGCAGCCGATTGCTGACGTCGTGAAATTATTATTTAAAGAAGTGATCATGCCATCGCGCGCAAATCATTATTTATTTATTATTGCGCCAATGTTAGCAATTATGCCTGCATTAGCAGCATGGGCTGTTGTGCCATTTATGAAAGGATGGGTGCTCGCAAATATTAATGCGGGTATTTTGTATTTATTTGCGATGACATCGCTCGGTGTTTACGGAATTTTAGTTGCGGGTTGGGCGTCAAATTCAAAATACGCAATGTTTGGTGCGATGCGTTCTGCAGCGCAAGTGATTTCATATGAAATTGCATTGGGTTTTGCATTGGTTGGTGTGATTTTAGCATCAGGCACAATGAATTTAACTGATTTAGTTTTAAAACAAAGCGGTGGATTTTGGCATTGGTTGTGGTTGCCATTATTTCCCTTGTTTATAGTGTATTGGATTGCCAGTGTTGCAGAAACCAATCGCGCGCCGTTCGATGTTGCAGAAGGTGAATCAGAAATTGTTGCAGGATTTCACGTAGAATATTCTGGCATGGCGTTTGCAATTTTCTTTTTAGCAGAATATGCGAATATGATTTTAGTTTCTGCATTAGCGTCTATTATTTTTTTTGGCGGATGGTTGTCACCGTTTCAAGGCATTCCTGTTTTAGGAAATTTATTTGCATTTGTGCCAGGAATTTTTTGGTTTTTATTGAAGATGAGTTTTTTTATATTTTTATATTTTTGGATGCGCGCAACTTTTCCAAGATATCGTTATGATCAGATTATGCATTTAGGCTGGAAAGTATTAATTCCGGTGACGTTGGTGTGGTTAATTGTTGTGGCGGCATTTGTAATATGAAAAAAATTATTCAAATCATCAAAAGCTTTACACTTTGGGAATTGCTCAAAGGCTTGGCGTTGACGTTGAAATATTTTTTTAAGAAAAAAACAACGATTCAATATCCAGAAGAAGAAACACCAAGCTCACCACGTTTTCGTGGCATGTTAGCATTACGTCGTTATCCAAATGGTGAAGAGCGTTGCATTGCATGCAAATTATGTGAAGCAGTTTGTCCTGCGCTCGCAATTCAAATTGATGCGGGTCCGCGATTAGCGGATGGTTCGCGTCGCACAACGCGTTATGATATTGACGCATTTAAATGCATAAATTGTGGGCTTTGCGAAGAGGCTTGTCCTGTTGATGCAATTGTATTAACACCTGAAATGCATTATCACATTTCAGAACGCGGACAAAATATTTTAACAAAAGAAAAGTTATTGGAAGTAGGTGATATTTACGAAAAGCAAGTTGCGGAAAATTTGGCGATTGATAAAAAATATCGCTGAGCCATTTTAGCGAGCGCGTGTTGTGGTTATGGATGGTTTGAGTGAAGCTTTTGTGTCAGGGATGACACAAGAGAGCCTACACGGAAGTATTTACAGCGTCTTCACTTAAACTATCCTAACCATAACATAGAGCGAGCGAAAAAAAGATTAAGGTAAAAAATGATGATACCAATTCACGAAATAATTTTTTATATTTTTACAGTGCTCGTGATCGCCACAGCAACCATGGTGATCACAGCAAAAAATCCTGTAAAAGCAGTGTTATGTTTAGTGTTAGCATTTTTTGCAAGCAGTGTTTTGTGGATGTTAATGCAAGCAGAATTTTTGGCGCTCGTTTTAATTTTTGTTTATGTTGGCGCTGTGATGACATTATTTTTATTCGTCGTGATGATGCTGCGCACGGATCCCGATCATTCAAAAATAAAACTACGTCATTATTTATCGGGTTTTATTGCATTTGTTATTTTAGTTGGTACAGCGCTTTATGTATTTTGTGCAAAAAATTGGAGTGCATCGTCGACATTACCAATACATTACGCTGCAGATTATAATAATGTGCAAGCGATGGGTGTATTATTATTCACACGTTTTATTTATCCATTTGAAATTGCAGCAGTGCTATTATTAGTTGGAATGATTGCAGCGATTGCATTAGCATTTAACGGCAGAAAACCAGGCACAAAATCGCAAATTATTTCGCAGCAATTAAAAGCAAATAAAAAAGATAGATTGAGAGTGATAGATTTGCGAGGTGATCGCTCATGATTCCATTAATCAATTATTTAATGATCGCAGCAATTCTTTTTGGTTTAAGTTTAGTTGGCATGATTATTAATCGCAAAAATTTAATTATGTTGCTGATGTGTATTGAATTAATGTTATTAGCGGTGAATACAAATTTCATTGCATTTGCGCAATACTTCCAAGACCCATCAGGTGAAATTTTTGTATTTTTTATTTTAACAGTTGCTGCAGTTGAAGCGGCAATTGGATTAGCGATTTTAGTTTTATTGTATCGACGTCGTGGGTCGATTACGGTGCAAGATATTAGCGCGTTGAAAGGGTAATATGATTAAAGAATTATCTTTACTAGTAGTATTATTGCCATTGCTCGGTTGTTTAATCGCCGGATTTTTTGGCAAAAAAATCGGTGTGCGCGGCGCACATGCAGTCACGATTATTTTGATGGCGCTTTCTTTTTTCTGTTCACTCGCTGTTTTTAAATTAGTTGTGTTAGACGGCAATACTTTTGACGGCGCAATTTATACCTGGGCAATTAGCGGTTCATTTCATTTTGATATTGGATTTTTAATCGATCAATTAACTGCTGTTATGATGGTAATTGTGATGTTTGTCGCAACCATTGTGCATATTTATAGTATCGGTTATATGAAAGGTGATTCTGGCGATCAACGTTTTTTTTGTTATATGTCAGGTTTTACTTTTGCAATGTTGATGTTGGTGACCGCAAATAATTTTTTACAATTATTTTTTGGATGGGAAGGCGTTGGTTTAGTTTCTTATTTACTAATTGGATTTTGGTTTGATAAAGAATCTGCCGCAGAAGGAAGTTTAAAAGCATTTTTAGTAAATCGTGTTGGTGATTTTGGATTTTTATTAGGATTAGCGGCAATTTTTGATTATTGCGGCAGTTTAAATTATTCAACTGTGTTTGCAAAAATACAAACACTCGCGACAACAACGATTACCGTTTTTCCAAATTGTCATTGGTCAATTATCACCGTGATTTGTATTTTATTATTTATTGGGGCGATGGGAAAATCTGCGCAAATGCCATTGCATGTTTGGCTGCCAGAATCAATGGAAGGTCCAACGCCCATTTCTGCTTTAATTCATGCCGCAACAATGGTAACCGCTGGCGTATTTATGGTTGCGCGCATGTCGCCGATTTTTGAATTATCTTCAACTGCATTAAGTGTTGTAATGATTGTAGGCGCAACTGGTGCTTTATTTTTAGGGTTATTAGCGTTTGTAGAATTTGATATTAAACGCGTGATTGCATATTCCACCATGTCACAATTAGGTTACATGATGGCAGCAAATGGTGCGTCCGCATTTAACGTTGCGATTTTTCATTTGATGACACACGCTTGCTTTAAGGCATTATTATTTTTAGCGGCAGGTTCAGTGATTATTGCAATGCATCACGAACAAGATTTACGAAAGATGGGAAATTTAAAAAAATATTTACCCGTAACTTACATTACATTTTTAATTGGCGCGTTAGCATTATGTGCAATTCCACCAACAGCAGGATATTTTTCAAAAGACGCAGTAATTGAAGCAGTGCACGCGAGCACAATTTTTGGTTCGCAATATTCTTATATTGTTTTATTAATTGGCGCATTTGTTACGGCATATTATATTTTCCGCGCATTTTTTATGGCGTTTCATACTAAAGAAAGAATGGATGAACATACGCGCACACATTTAAAAGAACATTGGATTATGTTATTCCCATTAATTTTATTAGCGATTCCCTCTTTATTACTTGGAATGTTTGTAGTGAAGCCCATGTTGTTTGATTCGCCGGGATTTTTAGGAAATAGTGTTTTTGTGTTGCCGCAATATAATGTGCTTGCTGAAATGAGTACACGTTTTCATGGTGTTTGGCATGATATTAGAACTTGCGTTGACACATTACCATTTTGGTTTTCAGCTGCTGGAATTTTTTCTGCGTGGTTTATAGTAATTGCAGCTCCAAAAACATCAGATTTTTTTGCGAAACGTTTTTCATGGATACGTAAAATTTTTATCGCACAATATGGATTTGATATTTTTAATAATTGGTTTTTTGTGCGCGGCACGCGAAAAATGAGTGAATTCTTTTTTCATACTGGCGATGTAAAAATTCTTGATGAAGGAATGGTGGATGGTTCAGGTCATGGAATCACGCGTATTTCACGTATTTTACGCAAGTTGCAATCAGGATATATTTTTCAATATATTTTTATGATGATTGTGGGGTTATTGGCACTATTGATTTGGTTGGTGTATTGATATGTTTACAAACTTCCCAATATTAAGCCTACTTATCTGGCTTCCGATTATCGGCGCGATACCGACGTTAATGTTGCGTGGTGAAAAAAATGAAAATAAAGCACGGTGGCTTGCATTGCTTATCGCCGTTGTTTCATTGATCGCATCTATTTTTATGACATTTCATTTCAATTCTAATATTAGCGCCATGCAATTTCGCGAAAATGTTCCATGGATTCCAGTATTACATATTCATTACGATGTAGGTGTTGATGGTATTTCGCTACCAATGATTATTTTAACGTGTTTTACAATGTTTATTGTTGTGCTTGCATCATGGACGATGGTGAATACCAAAGTAGCGGAATATTTAGCTGCTTTTTTAGTGATGCAAGGAATGGTGATTGGTGTATTTGCTTCGATCGATGCAATTTTATTTTATTTTTTCTGGGAAGGAATGTTAATTCCCATGTATTTAAGTATTGGAATTTGGGGCGGTGCAAATCGCTCATATGCTGCGATTAAATTTTTTATTTACACTTTTTTTGGATCGGCATTGTTATTAGTTGCATTTTTATATTTAGGATTGCATGACAAAAGTTTTAATATCTTGCATTTTTATCACATGCATTTATCGCTCACCGTGCAAATTTTTATTTTCTTTGCTTTTTTACTGGCATTTGCGATTAAAGTGCCAATGTGGCCATTTCACACGTGGTTGCCAGATGCGCATACAGAAGCGCCGACAGGTGGTTCAGTTGTATTAGCTGCATTAATGTTGAAATTAGGCGCGTATGGATTTTTACGTTTTAGTTTACCGATCACGCCAGATGCAAGTCACACATTAGCATGGATGATGGTTGTGTTATCGTTGATCTCGATTATTTATATTGGATTTGTTGCAATCGTACAAACTGATATGAAAAAGTTGATTGCATATTCATCGATATCACACATGGGTTTTGTAACGCTAGGTTGTTACATGGCATTAATTATTGTTGAGCGTACGCAAAATTTAAAAGATGCGTATATGAGTTTAGAAGGTGCAATGACACAAATGATTTCACATGCATTTGGTGCGGGCGCAATGTTTTTGGCGTTTGGTGTATTGTATGAACATTTACATTCCAGAAAAATTATTGATTTTGGTGGAATTGCAAAAACAATGCCGATTTTTGCTGCATTTTTTATGTTGTTTGCAATGTCGAATGTGGGATTGCCAGGCACATCAGGTTTTGTTGGCGAATTTATGATTTTATTATCGACATTCAAAACAAGTTTTTGGGTAACATTAATCGCAGCTTCAATTCTAGTGATTGGTGCAGCGTATACTTTGTGGATGTACAAACGTGTTTTCTTCGGAAAAATTACGCACGAGCCAGTTGCGAAATTGCGTGATGTTTCTGGGATTGATTTGTGGATACTGATTTTCTTAGCGATTCCCGTGATATGGATAGGTGTTGATCCCAATCCAATGTTAAATATGTTTCATGCGTCGATTGGGAATTTGTTGCAGTTGGCGAATAGGTAATTTTATGTTTATAAATTTTATTTTTACAATCCCCGAAATCTTTTTACTTTTGATGTCGTGTTTAATTTTATTAAACGGCGTATTTACCAAAAACGGCGCGCCGAAAGTATCATTTTATTTATCGCAAATTACGTTAGCTTTAACATTACTTTTATTATTACGTTTTTTTTCGTTGTTAGGCGGTGGATCGAATATTGTTTTTTCTGGAATGTTTATTTTGGATCCGTTATCAGTTGCATTAAATAGTTTTATTTTAATCGCCATGTTTTTTACATTTTGGTATTCGCACACATATAACGAAAATAATGCTATTCCTGCAAATGAATTTTATGTTTTGGGATTATTAGCAACGCTCGGCATGATGGTGATGATTTCGAGCGCTGATTTTGTATCATTATTTTTAGGATTAGAATTAATGTCGTTGCCTGTTTATGCAATGGTTGCATTAATTCGCGGTAAATCTCGATGTATTGAAGCGGCGATGAAATATTTTATTATTGGTTCGGTTGCATCGGGAATGTTGTTGTATGGTATTTCATTATTTTTTGGCGCGACGCACAGTTTGCATTTTATGCAAGTCGCACAAGCAATTAGTGCAACAGCTCCGAATCAAAGTTTAATTTTATATATGGGTTTGGTATTTGTTGTTGCGGGAATTGCATTTAAATTAGGTGCTGCGCCATTTCATGCATGGGTTCCCGATGTTTATGATGGTGCGCCAAATTCTGTGACGTTATTAATTTCTGCTGCGCCGAAAATTGCAGGGCTCGGTTTAGCATTTCGTTTCTTAATTTTTGTTGCGCCAGCATTACATGTGCAATGGGATCATGTATTAATTGCAATTGCATTATTATCAATTGCAATTGGAAATTTGGTTGCGATTGTGCAAACCAGTATTAAAAGATTATTAGCTTATTCTTCGATTGCGCAAATGGGATATATGTTACTGGGTTTGTCGTGCGGAACTGTGCATGGTGATGCTGCAGCGCTTTTTTATATGACAACGTATGCATTAACTGGTTTAGGTGCATTTGGTGTCATTACTTTATTGTCACAAAAAGGTTTTGAAGCAAATGAATTGTCGGATTTTTCAGGTTTAGGTCAACGTCAACCATGGTTGGCATTTATGATGTTGCTGATGATGTTTTCGATGGCAGGAATTCCGCCGATGGTTGGATTTATCGCAAAAGTAAGCATTTTAGAAGCATTAATTCAAAATCATTCTATTTGGCTTGCGGTGATTGCAATTATTTTTGCGATTATCGGTTCGTATTATTATATTCGTGTTGTAAAAGTAATGTATTTTGAAAAAACAGAACAATCTATTACTGCATCTTGTCCGCGTGGAACATCTGTTGCAATTAGTATTAATGGATTAGCTGTTTTATTGCTTGGTATTTTTCCGGGGCAATTATTTATTTTGTGTCATGCGGTGTTTTGAGTGCGTCAATACTTTCATGTTTTGCTTAGCGCGTCTCTCTGCTGGATCTGTAAGTAACCATTGATATACCGGTAAAACTCGAATTGTTTTATTTTCTTTTTTAATTATTTTTGATTTATCTTTTGTCAAAATAAAACCGTGAGACAATTTTGTTTCGTCCATCGCTTCGAGCAATGCGTTGATTTCTCTTGCTTCGGTTTCTGGTTTTTCAAGTGATGCGCAGACTTGAATGAGTTGTGTGATTTTAACACCATCCCGTACAATAAAATCAACTTCGAGATTATTTTGAGTGTGATAATAATACACTTCTTGCTGGCGACGTTTTAATTCTAGAAAAACAGTGTTTTCTAGTAAATGTCCGTAATTTTCTGAAAATTTAAATGAGAGCGCATCAATCAAAGCAGAATCGATACAATATATTTTTTTCGGCGCCAATTGTTGTTGCTTTAATGCGTAAGTAAAACGTTTTGTTGAAAAGTATAAATAACAATTTTCCAAATATTGAATATAATTTTTCACTGTATTCATGCTGCCGAGATGCAACATACCTTTTAATTTATTATAAGCATAAAGTGATGCGGTATGACTAATTAAATGCAGGGATAATTCGCGTATCGATTTTTCATCCGTTAATTTATAGCGCGAAATGACATCGCGATATAAAATATTTTCATATAATTGAATTAAGAAAGATCGCTCTTGTTCAATGACATGCAATGGCATGCCACCTAATTTTAAATAGCGCGTAAATGCTTTTGAAAATGCACCTCGTGTTGTCGCTGTTGTGGGTGATTTATTTTTTAAATCTGGTATCGTGAATTCAATAAATTCGCTGAATGAAAATGGATATAATGTGTAAGGAATTGTGCGACCTGTTAAGCGTGTACTAAGTTCTTGACTGAGCAATGTTGCATTAGAACCAGAAATAAATATTTTTAAATTACGATCATGCAATCTTCTAACAAATAATTCCCAATGTTCTATATTTTGAATTTCATCTAGAAAAAATGTGGATTGTTCACCGTAAAATTCAGTGAGTGCTTCATGCAATACATTAAAATCATCAACCGTAAAATGCACTAATCGTTCGTCTTCAAAACTAAAATAAAATGCCTTTTGATTAAAGTGTGCTTTTAAGATCTGCTGCAGCAATGTTGATTTGCCGCAGCGACGAATACCGGTGATCACGACAATTTGTCGGCTTTTGATGGCCGATTGTAATTCGGTAAGTGCATGACGTGGATAAGCAGCAGGCAGCGATTTTAACATTTTCGCTTGTTCTTCGATAATTTCTAAAATCAGTGATTTTTCCATGGCGCTATACTCTCATTCATAATGAAAGTATATTTGCATAACCTCTCATTGTCAATGAGAGGTTAGTCGAGGGGTGTTTCGCGTATTATTTTCAGTGATGTCGAGTTTTGATTCTTTATGCATAAAATCAGTGTAAGCATATTTTTCAATTGATCTATCTTTGAATCGTATCGTTATTTCGCCACCATTAACAATAAAAGATTGTGGAGAACGTGGCAGGCTTTTTGTATGCAATAATTTGCCGTTTTCTTTATCAAAGATTCGCAACCAAGAATTGCAAGATAATGAAATAATCATTTTTTCATCTGTACTGAAAGTAGCGTCGAGCAAAAAGCAATTACCTGATGACCACTTCATTAATCTTGTATTAGATACTGTAATAGTTTGGTAAATTTGTTTTCCTGTATTGGTATCCCATATTCTAATTTTTTCATCGTCTGATGTAGTGATGATGCATTTTTCATCTGTGTTAAAGTGCGCTGTTTTTATTTTACTGGTTTTATTTGCTATTGTGAGTTGGCAAATTCCGCGTTTGATATCCCATATTTTTATAACGCCATCAGATGAGAGTGACATGACGCGTTCATTGTCGCGTGTAATACTGAGTTTGTGTATCGCAGAAAAATGTCCATGTAACACTTGTATATAGCGATTCGCTTGCAAATTCCAAACGCGAATTGTGCGATCTGCAGATGCTGTGATAATTAAACCATTTGAGCTGCAAACTGCATCGTAAACAGAATCAGTGTGCCCTGTTAATATTTGCAGCACTTCATTTTTTTTAGAATCAATAACGGAAACTCTGTTGCCAATACATTTCAAATAATATAATTTTTTAGTTTGATGTGTATTTACATCGTTCGTTGTGAGTGGTGTAGTTGGTTTGTAGAAATAAAATTTCTTTTCATCCAACTTTACATCTTGCGAATATAAATTATGTAATCGATAAATAAACATTGCTTTTGATAATTGCGTTATTCGAAATCTTTCTGGTCGTGTTAAAAAAGTGATGATCAATGCACCGATATCTGGATATTTAAAAATAAAACCGCATTTTGTAAGTAGCGCGAGCCACTGGATTTTTTCCCAATTGGGAATACAACAAAAAGGACTGTCTGTTCGCTTTGCAATGATCGCATTCGTGCTGCGCATCAAAACAATCCTTTTATTTTAATTTAATTTCCACTTAACGTTACTGGATCGTGACCTTCAATGCCAGCCATATTGCGATATAAAATTGCAACAACATTTTGTGCATATGGTATCGCCCAAATTAAACCGATGCCGAGTAACAATGTTCCGATCAGCATGACAATTCCGAGCCAAATTAGCGTGCCGAACATGCAAAACCATTTTTTGCTAATTGCTTTGCGTGATATTTCCATTACTTGCCAAGCAGATGTTTCGGTGCGATCGATGATGCCGAAATTAACAAAAGCATAACTGACAAATAAATACAGTGATAATAGAAAAAATAATATACCTACGACAATCGCTACCCATTTTGCATACATCACCAGCTGAAATGCATGTACCGCTTGAAAGCAGAGCAAACCTAAAGCGATTGGAATGCCAATCATCAACACCATCAATACACCAAGCAAAATAAAGCGCCAAATGAATTTCCAATGTAAAAATTCAAAACCATAAACAGCGCGAATTGGTTTGCCTGCTGCATGACGCAAAATAATTAAACGAAGACCCATGCTCATTGGCAATATCATAAAGATTTTAAATAAAAATTGTGCGATATGATAAAACACCAAAGACACTACAATACTGGCGGGTAAAACAAAGTTAGGATCCATGAAAAATGCAGGGTTTTGTTTAAATAACGCAATAAAATGCGGAAGATGTGCTACTTGCAACATCAAAAACATCAATCCGAGCATGCCAAAACCGCCAAAAACAACCAGTGATATCAGCGTTGCGCTACCCCAATATGAACCTTTTACACCTTTTACTTTTTGCCAAGCTTCTTTGAAAACACCACAACAGACATTTGAGTGTGCGACGTCATTCATAAAACTCTCCCAGTTCTAAAAAAGTACAATAAAACCAGTATAGATATAACTTACTGAAATGTCTATGCAACGTGGAAATAGCGCTTGTATTTCGCTATTTTTAGCATTAGTATGTCGCATGTTTATTGCGGGGTGGAGCAGTCTGGCAGCTCGTCGGGCTCATAACCCGAAGGTCGTAGGTTCAAATCCTACCCCCGCTACCAGTTTTTTTGATGGGGGCCTTGTGCCCCTTTTTTAATGGAACGCATAACGAATAGCGATGCAACAAAAACGCATACAAGATTTAATCGAGCCAACTATCCGCGCATTGGGATTAATTTTATGGTCTTGCGAATTGCATCAAAATAATCAACGCGCGTTATTGCGAATTTATATTGATCGTGATGATGGTTCTGGTGTGACAGTAGAAGATTGTGCAAAAGTCAGCAGAGAAGTAGGTGCGATTTTAGATGTAGAAGATCCCATTAAAAATCGATATGAATTAGAAGTGTCATCACCTGGCACAGACAGAACATTATCAACGTTGCCGCATTTTGAAAAGTATGTAGGAAATAATGTAAAAATAAAATTACGCATCGCAATTTCAAATCAAAAAAATTTTGATGCGCGAATTGAAAAAGTAGACAGTGATAAAATTTTTTTTAATATTGGAAATGAAGTAATAAATGTAACGTTAGGTGAAATACAAAAGGCGAATTTAACATGAATAAAGACATTTTACTCATCGCACAATCCATCGCAAACGAACGCGGTGTTGACGAGCTTGTTATTTTTGAAGCAATCGAAGCAGCATTAGCTGCCATTGCAGCGAAACGTTATCCAGGCGAAGAACCACTGGTGCGTGTCGCAATTGATAGAAAAACCGGTGATTATGATAGTTTTCGTCGTTGGGAAATTGTTGCGGATGAAGAAGTGGAATTGCGCGAATTTCCAGAACAAGTGATGGCATTATCACAAGCCAATAAAATTAACGCTGATTTATCCATCGGTGATTTTATTGAAGAGCCAATTGAAAATCCTGCGTTTGGTAGAATTGCAGCGCAACAAGCAAAACAAGTGTTGGTACAAAAAGTGCGTGAAGCTGAACGTGATAAAATTACAACACAATATCAATCGAAAGTCGGCACATTAATGATGGGCACTGTAAAACGTGTCACGCGCGATCATATCATTTTAGACATGGGTGAAAATGCAGAAGGATTAATGTTGCGCGAAGATATGATTCCGCGCGAAGCATTTCGTGTTGGTGATCGCATTCGTCTTTATTTAAAAGAAGTGCGCAAAGAAAAACGTGGCCCGCAATTATCATTGAGTCGCGTTACGCCTGAATTTTTAGTGGAATTATTTAAAATTGAAGTGCCAGAAATTGGCGAAGAAGTAATTACCATTATGGCCGCTGCACGCGACCCTGGTTCTCGTGCAAAAATTGCCGTGAAAACAAATGATGGACGTATTGATCCTATTGGCGCATGTGTCGGAATGCGTGGCGCGCGTGTGCAAGCAGTTTCAAATGAATTAAATGGCGAGCGCATTGATATTATTTTGTGGGATGATAATCCAGCGCAACTCGTGATTAATGCAATGGCGCCTGCAGAAGTTTCTTCAATCGTTGTTGATGAAGATTCACACTCAATGGATATTGTTGTGACAGAAGAACAATTATCACAAGCAATTGGTCGCACGGGTCAAAACGTTCGTTTAGCAAGTGAATTAACGGGCTGGACTTTAAACGTGATGAGCGAAACAGATGCTACTGCAAAAGAAGCAACTGAATCGGGTAAATTAAAAGAATTATTTGCAAGTAAATTAGAAATTGATGAAACGATTTCAAATTTATTAGTAGCAGAAGGCTTTACTTCACTAGAAGAAATCGCTTATGTTGCACTCGATGAATTAAAAGCGATTGAAGGTTTGGGTGATGAAATGGCTGCTGAGTTACAACGTCGCGCAAGTGATGTATTGTTAACACAAGAATTATCGGGCGGTAGCGAAACACATTCACCCGCAGAAGATTTATTAACAGTGGAAGGTGTCACGCCAGAATTAGCGACACAATTAGCAAATCATGGCATCGTATCGCGCGATGATTTAGCAGAATTATCTGTTGATGAATTACATGATTTATTAAATTTAGATGAAACGCTGGCTGGAAAATTAATTATGAATGCACGCGCTCATTGGTTTCAATAATGGATAACTAAAACATGTCAAACGTCACCATCAAACAACTCGCCGACTTAGTGCGAACAACACCAGAACGCCTAAAAGAGCAGCTGAAAGATGCTGGCGTTGTTGTGGCGAGTGATGATCAAAAAATTTCGGATGATGAAAAGAGAAAATTATTATTATATTTAAAAAATCGACGAGTAACAGATATTGCGAAACCTGCTGCATCATCCAACACAATTTCCAGCGCTAAAATGACATTGCAATCACGTTCTAATAAACAAAACACTGTCGTGATGCAAGGTAAAAAAAGTGTAAACGTTGAAGTACGCACAAAACGCACAGCGAAAGCGCCTGCTGTTATTACAGAAATTAGTACATCATCAACAACAAAACATGTGCAAAAACCAGTAGAAAAAACTACTGCGTCTGCTGTTACGCCTGAAAAACAAGCAATTATTTCACATGCATCACACACGCCACAACAACCAACATTAGCAGAAAAAAAATCAGCGCGTGCTTCTACAACGCGTGATATTCCAGCTAAAAATGAACCTGAAAAAGAATCGACACAACATATTAAAAAAGGTAAAAAAGGAAAATCATCTTTTGTTGATGATGAAGATGAAAAAGAAATCGCGCGCAAAAAAGCCTTAAAGCAACGTGGTGATGTGCGCACGCGTCGTTTCAATCCATTAATGGTTCAAACTGCTGGCGAAGATGATGAGGGTGATGAATTTGGTTACGGACATCGTCGTCGTAAAAAATTTAAAGTAAAAGAAGTTAAAAAACCTAGCATCGAACATGGTTTTGAAAAACCAGTTGCGAAAGAAACGCATGACGTAAATATTCCTGAAACAATTACGGTCGGTGAATTAGCGCAGAAAATGAAAGTAAAAGCTGCCGAAGTAATTAAAGTGATGATGGGAATGGGGGCGTTAGTTACCATTAACCAAATGATTGATCAAGACACTGCAGTTTTAGTTGTGGAAGAGATGGGACATCATGCAGTTCCCGTAAAAGATAATGCAGTTGAAGCAGGTATTTTAGATTATACAGACACTGCTGATCGCGAAATGTTGCCGCGTCCGCCTGTTGTTACAATTATGGGTCACGTCGATCATGGTAAAACATCACTTTTAGACTATATTCGCCGTACTAAAGTCACTGCAGGTGAAGCGGGCGGAATTACACAACACATCGGTGCGTATCATGTACAAACTGATCGCGGCATTATTACTTTTTTAGATACGCCAGGTCACGAAGCATTTACTGCAATGCGTGCGCGCGGCGCACAATGCACTGACATTGTTGTTTTAGTTGTTGCCGCAGATGATGGCGTTAAACCACAAACAATAGAAGCAATTACACATGCACGCGCAGCAAAAGTTCCAATTGTTGTTGCAATCAATAAAATGGATAAACACGATATTGATTTAGACCGCATTAAAACAGAATTATCTCAACATGAAGTTATTTCAGAAGAATGGGGCGGTAATAATATGTTCCATTATATTTCTGCAAAAACAGGTGATGGTGTTGATGGATTGTTAGAAGGAATTTTATTACAAGCAGAAGTTTTAGAATTAAAAGCACCAAATACAGGAATGGCACATGGCGTTGTATTGGAATCGCGTTTGGATAAAGGTCGTGGACCTGTTGCAACTATTCTTGTGACAAGCGGTATGTTGAAAAAAGGTGATATTTTATTAGCAGGTTCTGAATTTGGTCGCATTCGCGCAATGATTGGTGACGATGGTTTGCAAACTGAAAGCGCAGGCCCATCAATTCCAGTTGAAGTATTAGGATTATCTGCAACACCATCTGCTGGTGATGAAGCAATTGTTGTTCCGAATGAACGAAAAGCGCGTGAAATTGCAAATTTCCGTCACGGAAAATATCGCGATGTGCGTTTAGCAAAACAACACGCAATGCGTTTAGAAAATTTATTTACAAAAATGGGCGAAGATGCACAAGCGATTTTAAATGTAGTATTAAAAGCAGATGTGCAAGGTTCGCTTGAAGCGATTACCGATTCATTACAAAAATTATCAACACCTGAAGTGAAAGTACATGTGATTGCAGCTGCTGTTGGTGGAATTACAGAATCTGATGTAAATTTAGCAATGGCATCGAGCGCAGTTATTTTAGGATTTAATGTTCGCGCAGATGCAGGCGCACGCGTTTTAGTTGAAAAAGAATCTGTTGATTTGCGTTATTACAGCATTATTTATGATTTAATTGATGAAATTAAATCTGCGATGACAGGATTATTAAAACCAAAATTTGATGAAAAAATTGTTGGACTTGCACAAGTACGTGAAGTTTTCCGTTCATCAAAATTCGGATCGATTGCGGGTTGTATGGTTATTGAAGGCACGGTGCGTCGTAGTTTACCAATTCGAATTTTGCGTAATCATGTTGTTATTTATGAAGGTGAATTATCATCACTGCGTCGCTTTAAAGATGACGCAAGTGAAGTGCGCAACGGAATGGAATGCGGAATCGGTGTGAAAAATTATAATGATATGAAATCTGGCGATCAAATTGAGTGTTATGAAAAGATACAGGTGGAACGCACATTGTAATGGAGCGATATCACAGAAGCCCGCGTGCAATGAGCGCAGCTCATGGAACAAGGGCGTTTTGCAGTAACCCACCTCACAACGACAAATTATTAATTTATATTTTAACCCTATAGAAAATTTTTCGCAGCGAATCAAAATGAAAAATAATTCCCCCAAATCAAAACGCACCCATCGCATCGCAGAATTAATTCAAACAATCATCGCGCGTTTATTAATAAAAGAAGTGAGTGATCCGCGTTTACAAGCCGCAACAATTACTGGCGTTGATTTATCACCCGATCAAAAAAATGCAATTGTTTTTTTTTCGTTATTAGATCCAACCGCAGAAAATATTAAAACCACCGAAAAATCATTTGAAAAAGCATCTGGTTTTTTTCGTTTGCAATTATCACGCTCAACTGAATTGCGTCACACACCAAAATTAATTTTTAGATACGATGTGTCGTTGATGACAGGCGAACGCGTTTCAAGATTGTTGAGTGACCAGTGAACGGTATTTTTTTATTAGATAAATCTATTGGCATTTCTTCCAATCACGCTTTACAAAAAGTAAAACGTTTATTGCGTGCGAAAAAAGCAGGACATTCTGGAACGCTCGATCCACTTGCAACTGGAATGTTGCCCATTTTTTTAGATAAAGCTACAAAGTTAACTTCACATTTATTAGACGCAGATAAAATGTATAATGTTACGATGCAATTAGGCGTGCGCACCAATACAAGCGATGCTGAAGGTGTTGTGATTGCAACGCGTGATGTGCCGAAATTTTCTTTTGAAGAAATTAATTCTGCATTCAATTCTTTTCGCGGAAAAATTCAGCAAATTCCATCGATGTTTTCAGCATTAAAACATAATGGCGTACCGTTATATGAGTACGCGCGAAAAGGAATTACGATTGAACGTCAAAGTCGAACGTTAACAATTTATTCTTTAATTGTAAATTCATTTGAAAATAATTTTGTAAATTTCACCGTAAAATGCAGCAAAGGAACTTATGTTCGCACACTTGTTGATGATGTTGGTGAAAAATTAAATTGCGGCGCGCATGTTACTCAATTGCGTCGTTTATCTGTCGGCCCATTTTTAGAAAATCAAATGATGACGATGGAAAAATTAGATTTATTAACACAAACAGAAAATTTTTCTGTAGAAAATATTTTATTGCCCACAACTTTCTTTTCACAGCCAATGGTTAACAGTTAACATTTTTTATACCCATACTATTTCAAAAACCCGAATATAAATTGCACTTGATTCCTGAGAAAATATACCTCGTTATATTGTAATTTACACAAAATTTGTGTAATATCGGGAGGTTGGGATGGAAAATGTATACAAGGTTGAATTAACCAGAAAGGCTAGGAGAAATTTGAACAAAATTCCACAGCGTATCACTGATAATTTTTGGATATGGGTTGAAGATGTGGAAATGAGCGGGGTTAGAGTAGCAAGGAAAACAAAATCGTATCACGATGAGCCACTACAAGGTAAACGATTCGGCCAACGATCTATTCGCTTGAATCAAAGTTACCGTGCCTTTTACAGAGAAAAAAATAACGGAGTGGTTGAATTGATTGAAGTGTTGGAGATAAACAAACATGACTACTAAATTAATAAAAAAAAATATAAAAATAAAAAAAGTTTCTTCTACAGAATCTACAGTCCCAGCATTACCTTTTTTAGAAAAATTAACAGGTGGTAAGTTGACGTTGGGTAGAGCGATCCGCGCTATTCGTCATTGCAATGAGATTAAACAAAAAGTTTTTGCAAAAAAATTAGGTGTGTCACAAGCTTACTTATGTGATTTAGAAAAGGATCGTAAAGAAGTAAGCCCCGTAAAAGCAGCAGAATTCGCGAGAATTTTAGAGCACTCTGAAACACAATTTATTCGTCTAGCATTACAAGATATGTTTAGGCGTCAAGGATTACACTTTACTGTTGAAGTGCACAAAAAAGCCGCGTGATTTAATGTGAAACGCGATGCATTACATTTCTACGATGAGCGCATTACATATTGCACAACACCCAACGCCGTCAACGCTTCAATCAAAACAAATAATGGCCCGATTAATAATTGTTTTGCGCTTAATAAAAATGCTGGTTTTCTTTTTTCAAAAAAATGGCCGAGTAATTGAAAAACCCAACCCAGCACAAATAAAATTAAAAACAAACTGGCGCTAAATTGCGTTGGCGATGGTCTTGCAATCCACATTGCAAACAATGCCATAATAATTAAAATCACACTCGCGACAATTGCTAAACGCACATTTAAATAAAAATAATAAATCAACGCTGCAATTAAAAAAATCCACGCAAAAGAAATTTGCCATTCTGTTGCGACATCAATACTAATCCAATTAAATAACATCAATAGCGAAAAAATAATCATGGGAATGCCGATGTAATGCATCAAACGATTGAGTTTGTTTGTGTGTTGTTGTTGATAAACGGCGAGTTGTTCGGCGAGTGATTTCATAAACGCTCATTAAAAATTTAATAGCAGAAGTTAATTTATGAAAAATTGCTGATTAAAGCAAGAAGAATATGTCAATGCACTTACAAGATGCGAAGCTATTATACGCGTCTTCGCATTTTTAAGTGCATTGAGTGTGGCATTGTTACATGATGGCGCAGGAGCATGGACAGCCATCATCTTTTGGTAATAATGGTTGGCGAGCAGCGTGTTGTTGACGATGAAATGCATGTGGATTTTGTGAGACGGCTTGGTTGCCACGTAATTCAGCTAATTTTTGATAAAAGAAATGGTTTGGATCTTTTGGTGCATTGCCAGGTTCCCATGTAACACCATTATCTTTGATGAAATGATACTCAGCTTCACCAGACTTAGGATCAAATACTAAACGGTAATTGCGATTTCGGTTATATATCATGATAGGATTATTGTTTTCTTTTATGGTGGGTTGAGGTTGTGACACATTTAAAGGAATTGCTTGTTGTGTATTTTCCAAAACATCATGCTTTAATTGAGCAGAGACATTATTTCTTGTTGTAAAAGTTTTCCAAGTTTCCCATGGATTAAGAATTTGTGTTGTTCCAAATTTGGGATGTTTATTCAGAACCATATTTGCCGCTTCAAGAATAGCGATACCCAACAAATTTTCACCATCGCCATTTGGACCTGTTGCCCAAACAACATCGGAACGAGATATTTCAACTGGAAAAATACCTTGTTTTGCGCAATCAAGTGCCACTGACCGTTCGTTATTTTGTAAATGCTGCAAAATTCTTGCATATTGCACAGCAACCATAATTTGGTAAGTTCTAGGTACAAGTCGTCCTGATCCACCAGGAAATTCTACCATCGCATTTTTTTTGTCTTGCAGATCTCTGTGATAATGCGTGCCACAAACCTGATCGAAAGCATTTCTCTTTTTTTCGGCATCGGTTTTGCCAAAAGAATTTTTAATGGTGTGAAGTCGTCTGTCATGATTAGCTAAAATATCAAAGTTTGTCGCAACAAGATTTGTAAAATCAGAAGAAAAGTATTGTTTCCGGTCTGATATTTCTAAAATTTCATTAATCATGTTTCGAATCACTGCAAGGTTGACATGATTAGGTTGCGAGTTATGCAGATCGCAATAATACCCAATCAATTTTTGTGCGTGAAAAGCAGCTTCAGCACTTGGCCAAATTATCTTCTCACCATGAAAATACCTTGTACCATTCAGCGTATCGATGACTTCTTGTGGAACTGGCGCTACTCCCGATTGAGTCGTGTTTTGTAAATTTGCTCCAGTACCCGCATTTTTAAAGGGTAAAATTTGACGCATGATAATGCACTCACTGAGTTTTGTAGATTATAATTATAATAACCCAGTTAGATTAAGATAATCTTAATGCATTGTATACTTTTTCCTGTATTGCACCAGAAAACAAACACGAGTATGATTCTGGCTAATTTTCAATTTGGAGAAAAGCGCATGAAACAAGTTAAAAAATGGTTGTTGGCGGGAATGATTACCGCTGTTGGATTTAACATGGCAGGATGTACGCCTGGAAATAATACAGCAGGTTCAACTGCAGCTGGCGCAATCGCCGGTGGATTACTTGGCACGGCAATATTTCATAATCAAGTTGCTGGTGCAATTGGTGGCGCTTTGGTCGGCGGTATTATCGGCAATCAAATTGGTCAATACATGGATCGTCAAGATAAAATCAATATGCAAAGCGCGATTATTAATACTCCGGTAAATCAAGAAGCAACTTGGACAAGTAATAAAGCGGGTCCAAATGGTCAGCCCGTCACTTACACGATAAGACCTACAAAAAATTACACATCCGATCATCGTTATTGTCGCGAATATCAAACAACAGTGACTGTTGGTGGAAAAGCGCAACAAGCATACGGCAGAGCATGTCGTCAGCCGGATGGTTCGTGGAAAATTCAATCGTAATGAATGTTCGTCCTCGTCGTTTACGAAAAACTCCTGCGCTAAGACAATTAGTGCAGGAAAATTCAATCAGCATTTCCAATCTTGTTTTACCGCTATTTATTAAAGCGGGAAAAGATATTAAAAATCCAATTTCATCCATGCCCGGACATTTTCAATTAAGCATTGATAATTTATCCGCTGAAATTGACGAAATAAAAAAATTAAAAATTCCCGCCGTAATTTTATTCGGCATTCCAGAAAAAAAAGATGCAACTGGTTCCGCTGCGCTTGATGATAACGGTATTATTCAACGCGCGTTAAAATTAATTAAAAAAATCGCGCCAGAAATTTTAATTATCACTGATTTATGTTTTTGCGAATACACTGATCACGGACATTGCGGCGCATGGGATGCAGAAAAAAAATGTGTTGATAATGATGCAACATTAAAACTACTGCAAAAACAGGCAATTTCACACGCAAAAGCAGGTGCTGATATTATTGCGCCGAGCGGAATGATGGATGGAATGGTGCAAGCAATTCGCATTGCATTAGATGAAAATAATTTTAAAGACATTCCGATTTTAAGCTACGCTGTAAAATATGCATCGTGTTTTTACGGCCCATTTCGACAAGCTGCAGAAGGCGCGCCTCAATTTGGCGATCGAAAACATTATCAAATGAATCCTGCGAATTCAGATGAAGCTATTCGCGAAGCAATGTTAGATGTGCAAGAAGGCGCCGATATGTTAATGGTAAAACCCGCGCAAAATTATTTAGATATTATTTATCGTGTTAAAAAAGAATTTCCATATTTACCACTTTGCGCTTATCAAGTGAGTGGTGAATTTGCAATGATTAAAGCCGCAGCAGAAAAAAAATGGATTGATCATGATGCTGCAATGCTCGAAAGTTTACTCGCCATCAAACGCGCGGGTGCTGATTTTATTATTACTTATTTTGCGAAGGAAGTTGGTCGTATTTTATAAACTATGTGGCCGTATCTTTTCATATCACGATACCCATGCTTGTATTAGATAATAACTACTATTATAATATTAGTTATACGTCTAAATCAATGAAAGTACCACTATGATATCACTTATAACCGTTTCGACCACACAAATTCAGTTAGCGCATAATCTGCGTCGATGTCGCGTTAGTAAAGGATATACCCAATATGGTTTGGCGGTGCGCGCTGATGTGAAATTGGCAACGTTGCGTAAATTTGAGCAGACAGGGTTTATTTCATTAGAATCTTTTTTAAAAATTTTAATGGTGTTGGGATTGTTAGAGAATGTAGTGCGCGCAACTACAATTGAATCAATTCCTTTTGAAAATATTGACGATGTATTAAAAGAAAATAAAAAATCCGCTCGCAAAAAAGGGTGGCGCACATGAATTATGCTCCCATCACTGAAATAAAAGTGTCATTGGATTTTGGAGAAAAAAAAATTATTCCTGTTGGCAGATTAGCCATTCGCAATCATCAAATTTACTTTGAATATGATTTATCTTTTTTGAAAAATGCATTACCGATTTCACCATTGAAATTGCCAGTCGAACCAGGTTTAAAAATTGCAGATCGAAATTTATTTGAAGGTTTACCAGGATTATTTTATGACAGCTTGCCAGACGGTTGGGGCCGATTGTTGTTAGATAGATTGCTGCGTCAACAAAATATTTTACCAAACATACTGACACCACTCGATCGATTAGCGCACGTTGGCACAACTGGCATGGGCGCATTAATTTATGAGCCTGATTTGCACGATAAAATAAAAATAAAAAAAATGAATTTAGATTATCTCGCATTGCATTCGCAAAAAATATTGGATGGTGAAGCGGATAATATATTGCAAACATTATTGGCGTTGAATGGATCATCTGCAGGCGCACGTCCGAAAATAATGATTGGTGTTGATCGTGATAAAAAAAATATTGTGTACGGCGCGCATGCATTACCAAAAAAATATATGCCGTGGATGGTTAAATTTCCTAATATAATTGATGGTCATGATGCGGGCGCAATTGAATATATTTATTCTTTGATGGCGCGCGAAGCAGGATTAACCATGACTGATACACATTTATTTTCCACAAAAAAAAGCGCTTATTTTGCGACAAAACGATTTGATCGTGATCATCAAAAAAGAATCCATGTTCATACCGCAGCAGGTTTATTACATGTTGATTTTCGAACACCATCACTTGATTATCAGGATTTATTATCGTTAACAGAAGTGTTGACTCGCGATCATCGTGAAGTTGAAAAAATGTATCGACAAGCTGTTTTTAATGTTTTATCGCATAACCGAGATGATCATGCGAAAAATTTTTCATTTTTAATGAACGAACAAGGTGAATGGATTTTATCTCCCGCATATGATTTAACTTTTTCATCGGGACTGGGTGGTGAGCAAAGCACAACTGTATTTGGAAAAGGAAAAAATATTATTTTGGCGGATTTAAAAAAATTAGGATTACAAATAAAATTAGATAATAAAATAATTCAAAATATTATTGCGCAAACGAAAGATGCATTAAGTCAATGGAAAAGATTTGCGAAACAATATGACGTGAATGTAAGTAATGTTAAATTAATTCAAAAACAACTGGATTCAATTTTATGATTAAAACCAAAACTATTTTCACCTGCGCACACTGCGACGCGCAATATAATAAATGGCAAGGGCAATGTTTGGAATGTGGAAAATGGAATACTATTTCTGAAGAAATGCAGCTTGCGAATTCTAAATCGGAAAATCCAAGAATGGCTGGATTTGCCGGTGTTTTATCTGAAATTACTGCAATTCAAGATGTAAAAATTGAAACACATTCACGAATTCAAACTGGATTAGATGAATTTGATTTAATTTTAGGTGGCGGATTAGTTTCTGATTCTGCTGTTTTAATTGGTGGTGATCCGGGCGTTGGAAAATCTACTATTTTATTACAAATTTTATCGCATATCGGAAGCTCATGCGGAAGCGTGAGCGCAACATCTCGAGAAGCAATAAATTATAAACCACTTTACGTCACCGGTGAAGAATCATTACAACAATTAGCATTACGTGCGCAACGTTTGGGACTGCCGCAAAATAATTTATCTTTATTAGCAGAAACGAATGTTGAAAAAATTTTAATGGCTACAGAAAAATTTCAGCCAAAAATTATGGTGATTGATTCTATTCAAACAATGTATACCGATTTAATTCCATCAGCGCCAGGTGGTGTTTCACAAGTGCGAGAAAGTGCTGCAAAACTCGTGATGATTGCAAAACAAAAAGGGATTGCATTATTTATTGTTGGACATGTTACAAAAGATGGAACGATTGCGGGACCGCGTGTTTTGGAACACATGGTCGATGCAGTTTTATATTTTGAAGGACAAAATGATTCGCGTTACCGCGTTATTCGCGCTGTGAAAAATAGATTTGGTGCGGTGAATGAAGTGGGTATTTTTGCAATGACTGAAAGTGGATTAAAACAAGTTGCGAATCCTTCCGCGATTTTTTTATCGGGACATGCAACTGCTGTTCCGGGAAATGTGACGACGGTTGTTTGGGAGGGAAGTCGTCCATTATTAGTTGAAGTGCAGGCGCTCGTTGATGAAAGTCATTTGGCAAATCCGCGGCGCGTGACAGTTGGATTAGATCATAATCGTCTGTCGATGTTGCTTGCTGTTTTGCATCGTCATACTGGCACTGCAACTTATGATCAAGATGTTTTTGTAAATGTGGTTGGTGGTTTGCGCGTGATGGAAACGGCGGCGGATTTAGCGCAGGTTTTAGCTGTTATTTCTAGTTTAAAAAATAAATTATTGCAATCTGATGTAATTGTTTTTGGCGAAATTGGATTGTCTGGCGAAATTCGACCTGTGCCGAGTGGACAAGAACGAATTAAAGAAGCGGCGAAACATGGATTTAAAAAAGCGATTATTCCAAAGGCGAATGCGCCGAAGATGAAAATAAATAATATGGAAATTATTGCGGTTGAGAATGTGCAGCAGGCGTTGTCTTTTATTTAATTTTAAAAGACAAGCCTGGCGCAATTTATTTATGGCACATCAGTAAAAGTGACAGTGTAGTTATCTGTTATTTGTGTTCTTGCAATTTGGCAGACAGGAACTGGATCATATTGTGTGCCGCCTTGACAATTTGCTTTTGGTTGTACGCCCGGCGGATTAGGTGGACCTACCGAGCCTGAACAGATATCGCATCCCAATGGATAAATTCCGGCTATACCGTTGTATGATCCAGGAGTTGCTTTAGACATATCGATGTTAAATTTATTGCTCGTTCCTGTAATTTGTATCAAGTTGTTTACTCCAGAAACTGCGCTGATATCGATTGTGTCCTGCGAATTAACACCGTTGAGTGTAAATTCAGCAAGAGTTGTTGGTGGTACGTTAGACCATGGCAAGTTACTCACCGAAAAAGCAACGCTGGCTTGTGATGTAGGTGCATTATTGGTGGCTGCAAGTGATGTGCAATTAGCGCTGGTTGGCGTAATCGGAACAATATTTATTGTGCCTGATTGGCCTTTGCCCAGTGAAAATTGGCAAACGATCGGATTGCTGGTAGTAAATTGACATGTTGGAGTGCTGACCAGCGTAAAGCACGCGTTGAAGAAAGCAAGACTAGGAATATGTGTTGGTAGATGAGTTACAGGATCGTCTGGTCCCAATACATATCCTAAAATACCCATGTAAACAGTTATCGGATCATTGCTAGTGCTATTCGTAACTGTAATTTGTCTGCCGCCGTTTGGAAAAGTGTATGGTGCTGAAGCATTTTGATCAGGAATACTCGCTGAATCCGTTACGTTCACTACAATTTTATAACTAGCCGCTGTTAATCCAGCTAATGTTGCAGTAGTTGTTTGTGTTGGAGTTGGCAAAGGTTGTGTTGGCGTTGGTGTTGCTGTAACAGTATAAGTATACGGTGGTGTTCCGCCTGTCGCCGCGTTCCATGTAACTGTTGCTGATCCACCCGTGCCAGTTGCACTAACTCCGGTTGGTGGGTTAACGCCACCGCCGCCACCACCAGGACAACTGCTAGCGCCACCTGCGCCAGACCAACTGTTTGATGGTGAAAGTGCGAATGTCGTTCCACTTGCATTCCCACAAGGATAATTTCCGCTGACTAATGTTCCGCTGCTGATGCAGGCTGTACAACTGTTGCTACCGCTCGAAACAGTAATTTGATTTGCCGCAGGACTACAAGCAGCTGTAATTGATGTAGCATGTGGTCCACCCGCGTTTCCATTTGAAACACCTGTGCAGCTATATAAAAGTGCGTTTGGTTCTGCGCCAGAAGTATTAATTAAAATGCCAGCATAACTAGTGAATGTTATAAAAATCAATCCAAAAGTTAATACCTTCAAAAACATCTTTAATGTACACATCACGCAATCCTCACAAAACATTTCGCTTACCCGTAACTATAGTTCGTCCTTGAAAAAATGCTCATAAAATGCACAAAATAATATTAATTTTAAAATCATATAGTTAAGTGATTTTATTAATCCAAATTTGTAAAATTTCTTGCTGTTTTAAAAGTTCAGAAAAATTCACAAAACCCCAACTATTTGTTTTCTTAAAACTGAGTTACACTGCGTGAAATATTTTTTCAACGGAGTTTTCCATGCAAAATGATTTTGAATTGTGGCAAGCGATTGCAAATGAAGCGCAACGTCAAGAAGATCACATTGAATTAATCGCATCTGAAAATTATGTCAGCCGCGATATTTTAAAAGCGCAAGGGACTGTACTCACAAACAAGTACGCCGAAGGTTATCCCGGAAAAAGATATTACGGCGGATGTGAATTTGTCGACGTCGTCGAAAATTTTGCAATTGAACGCGTAAAAAAATTATTTAATGCAGATTATGCAAACGTGCAACCGCATTCTGGTTCGCAAGCAAATCAAGCTGCCTATGCAGCATTATTACAACCAGGCGAAATGATTTTAGGAATGGATTTATCGAATGGCGGACATTTAACACACGGCGCGCCAGTGAGTTTTTCTGGAAAAATTTATAAAGCAATTCATTACGGATTAAATGCACAAGGATTAATTGATTATGATCAAATGCGTGATTTAGCCTTAAAAAATAGACCTAAAGTATTGGTCGGTGGATTTTCTGCTTATTCGCGAATTGTGGATTGGAAATTAATGCGTGAAATTGCAGATGAAGTGGGGGCGTATTTCATGGTTGATATGGCACACGTTGCAGGATTAATTGCAGTAGGATTATATCCATCACCTGTGAATATTGCAGATGTGACAACTTCAACAACACATAAAACATTACGCGGTCCACGCGGCGGATTAATTCTTGCCAAAAAAAATCCAGAATTAGAAAAAAAATTAAATTCCGCTGTTTTTCCAGGCTCGCAAGGCGGACCATTAATGCATGTTATTGCGGCAAAAGCAGTGGGATTTCAAGAAGCGCTCGATCCATCATTTAAAATTTATCAACAAAATGTAATTGATAATGCGCGCGCGATGGCAGATACATTACAAAAAAGAAATTACGATATTGTTTCAGGCGGCACAGACAATCATTTATTTTTGTTAAGTTTGTTAAATAAAAATATCACGGGAAAAGATGCAGAAATTCGATTAGGGCAAGCGCATATTACATTAAATAAAAATACGGTTCCTGGCGAAACGCGTTCGCCGTTTATCACCAGCGGTTTGCGCATTGGTTCACCTGCAATGACAACACGCGGATTTAAAATCGCCGAAGCAAAATTAGTGGCAAGCTGGATTGCCGATATTTTAGATGATATAACTAATGACGCTGTTTTAATGCGTGTGAAAAATAATGTATCGGAACTTTGTAAAAAATTTCCGGTGTACGAAACGGATAACGAATAACGGATAATGCCCACATGCACTGCCCATTTTGCAACACCGCCGACACAAAAGTGATTGACTCACGCTTAACCGATGACGGTTCACAAGTGCGTCGTCGTCGCGAATGTATTGCATGCAATGAACGCATCACGACTTTCGAAACAGTGGAATTATCTTTGCCGCGCGTGATTAAACGCGATGGTGAACGCTGCGCATTTGATGTTGAAAAATTAAAAGCGGGCATGTTACACGCATTAGAAAAAAGACCTGTGATTACAGAAAAAATTGATGCGGCAATCAATCGCATTTTAAAAAATGTTCGCGCATCGGGCGAGCGTGAAATTGCATCATTGCAATTAGGTGAATGGGTAATGAATGAATTGCGTGAAATGGATCAAGTTGCCTATGTGCGATTTGCTTCTATTTATCGTAGTTTTCAAGATATCAATGCGTTTCATGCAGAAATACAAAAATTGCAATCGGAAGTGTAAATGAATTCAAAAAAACCAGCTATTCCCAACAAACGCCATCAATCTCGCGCGTACGCAATGCAAGTAATTTTTCAATCGCATTTTTCAGATGAAGCGATCGATACTTTATTACAAGAATTTTTAATCGATCATTTGCGCGAAGAAAAAAATATTGATCTCGATTATTTTCGCATTTTAGTTTTAGGCACTTTAAAAAATATTGAATCACTCGATAAATCAATGACGCCATTTTTAGATCGCGCAATAACACAATTAAATCCCGTAGAATTAGCAGTTTTGCGATTAGCAGTTTTTGAATTAACACATCAAAAAGAAGTCCCGCCTGTTGTTGTCATTAATGAAGCGATTAATTTAACCAAAGAATTTGGCTCGCAAGATGGTTATAAATTTGTGAACGGTGTGTTGAATGCGATGGTGAAAAATAATAAATAAAATTTTTCTATGCCTGCACAAATTCCGCGGAAACCCTGGTGTTATGATCGGGCTCATCGGTACCGCCATAGCTTGGCGGATCTGGGAGCACCACTCGTTCATTAAGTCGAGGCGAAGTGTGCAATTGCATGCCGCCATCACCTTTTCTAAAAACCCAACAACAAACCAGCATGATCAAACCTATTATTAACGACATTATGCTAATTGCTTCAGCTGCTGAAATTGCGCGTGGATCGACGTGACGATATTTTGATGGTGCAGATGTACCAGTATGATTGGTTGTGTTGCCTTGAGCATGCGTTGTTAATGCAAAAAAAATAAACGCCAGCATTTTTTTTATGTCAGGTAATTGCACGATATTTCTAAAAATAGTTTTCTGTGACTATAGTGACACATTAACCTTTTGTCAATTTTTTCCGATGCCACAAAATCGGCGCAGCACTTAAAATACGCGCATTAAAAATATTCAGCGGTGGATTGGTAGATTGAAAATTTGTGCAAGATAATGTGTATGTTCCAGATTCATTATCTGCATGAATGTAACGCGGAATGATGGTGTGATCTGCTAATTCAACAATGCATGCTTGCGCTAAATATAATTGAATTTCTTCTGGCTTCGTAAAACGCACGCCACCAACATAATCGCCTGCGCGAAATTGCGGTTCCATTGTATCATCTGAAATCGTAATAATAATTGCATTTTGATTATGTGTTTTAAATGCCTGCAATTCTTGATAAATCGCTTGCTCTTCTTGCAACGCAACTTGACTGAAAAAATTTTCCATGTCGCTTGGTGTGAATTGATTATTGGTCATTTCAAACGGACGTGGCGGAACGCCTGTGCCATTCATCAACCATTCCAACGAACAAATTAATCCTTCAATTTTTAACGCTTCAATAATACGTTTTGCACCTTTTTTTGATAATGGATTTTTGCCTTGTTCCCAACCTTGCAAAGTATTCGCGCTGATTTGATATTTTTTTTCAAATTCGCGACGCGTGGAAATGCCAGCGAGAATTCTTGCGCGTCGAAGACGATCGCCGGAATGAGTAAGATTTTTTTCGATTAACATAAGGCATATCATCCATGAGTTGAGCTGAGCTTATCATAACAAAATTAAAATGATGTGCAAAATAATCCATGAAAAAATAGCAGCCAATAAATCATCCAGCATCACGCCAAAACCGCCGTGGACATTTTTATCTATCCACCGAATTGGAAAAGGTTTGACAATGTCAAAAAAACGAAATAATAAAAATCCAATCAATAAGAAATACCAATTCATTGGAATTAAAATCATTACAATGGGAAATGTTGCGATTTCATCGATAATGGCGGCGGGGTGGTCATCGGTTCCAAAATCGCGATTGGTAATATTGCATACATACATGCCGATTAAAAATAATAAAACAACTGCGACAATATAAAATTGCAATGTTGTGCGCGATAAAAAAATTGTTAATGGAATTGCAAGTAGCGTGCCGATTGTGCCTGGAAAATAGGGGAATGTGCCGAATCCAAAACCACATGCGATAAAATGAATGGGGTTCGTCCAGATTGAATGTGGTGGGGGGATGGATTTTTTTTGATATTTTCTCACGCTCACACTTCTCTGCGCGCCGACCCTGTATACAACTGTCTCGGACGATACAGTGGATGATCCGCATCATCCATCATTTCACGCCAATGACTTGCCCAACCAACCGTTCTTGCTAACGCGAAAAAAACAGTAAATAAATTTGTTGGGATATTCATTGCACTTAAAGTAATACCTGAATAAAAATCAACATTCGGATATAATTTTCTTTCGATAAAATAAGAATCACTTAACGCAATTTTCTCAAGCTTTACAGCAAGTTTAAATAAAGGATCATTATGTTTATTTAACGCATCTAAAACTTCATGTGTTGTTTCTTGCATTACTTTCGCGCGTGGATCATAACTTTTATAAACGCGATGACCAAATCCCATTAAACGAAACGGATCATTTTTATCTTTTGCTTTTGCAATATATTTTTCAATTTGTGATTCATCACCAATCATTTTTAACATATTCACACACGCTTCATTTGCGCCGCCATGTGCTGCGCCCCACAATGCGCTAATTCCAGCTGAAATTGCGGCAAAAGGATGTGTGCCAGTTGAACCTGCCATGCGCACAGTTGATGTTGATGCATTTTGTTCGTGATCAGCGTGCAATATAAAAATACGATCGAGCGCGCGAATTAAAATTGGATTATGTGTTTTTTCATCATCGCCCATTAACATGTGTAAAAAGTTTTTTGTAAACCCTAAATTTTTATCAGGCGCGATAAATGGCAAGCCTTGATTGTGTCGATAAGTCATTGCAGCAACTGTTGAGATTTTTGCAATCAAACGAATCACCGCGCGTTCGCGATCTTCTGGTTTTTTTAAATCACATGCATTGCCTTGACGCGTTGATAATCCACCCATCACCGACAATAACATTCCCATCGGATGTGCATCACGCGCAAAACCTGAAAATAAATTTTTCGTGAAATCACAAACAGGTGCAGCTTCTGCAATTTTTTCTTCAAATGTTTTTTTCTCTGTTTTTGAAGGTAATTCGCCGTAAACTAATAAATAACACACATCGATGTAATCACATTTTGCAGCGAGTTGATCAATTGAATAACCGCGATAAAGTAAAACACCTTTGTCGCCATCGATGTAAGTGATTTTTGATTCGCATGCTGCTGTTGCATAAAAACCAGGGTCAAAAGTGTAATGATGATATTTTCCCAGTGTTTTCACATCGATAACTGATTCACCGAGCGTAGGAAAATAGATTGGCATCTCAACTGATTGATCGTCAAAAGATAATGTTGCAGAATTTTTTTTTGCAGTTACCATAGCTCATCTCTTGGAAAGTGAAATAGAATGTGCAATATAGCATGATAAAAAAGCGGTGTGAATTTCCACAGCAAAAATAAAATTCGCATTTTGATCCGCGTGTGATATATAATTCTATCTGTTCCTGTAGCAGATATCATAATAAACATTATGTCCAACTAATTAAAATACATGGGAAAAAATAGTGAATAATCACACAAGACCTGTTCATTTAGACTTAACCCGCATGAAATTCCCGCCAATGGCAATCGTATCAATTATGCATCGCATTTCGGGCGTTTTGTTATTTTTGTTATTACCGTTTGTTTTGTACTTGCTATACACTTCGCTGCAATCGCAAGCCGATTTTGAACAGTTACGTCAATTTACAATGGCGTCACCTTTCGTTGAATTTTTATTGTGGATATTAGTTTCCGCAGTGTGTTTTCATTTTTTAGCGGGCGTTCGACACATGTTAATGGATTGCGGATTAGGCGAAGGATTGCATGTCGCACGCGTTACCGCATATTTAATTATTTTGTTGGAAGTGATTGCGATGATTTTTGCTGGAGTGTGGTTATGGTAAATCAAAATAATATAAATCGTCGCGGATTTCACGAATGGATTGTGCAACGCGTCAGTGCAGTTTTAATCGGTATTTACGCAGTTTTTATTTTCGCTTTTATTTTTACGCATGACCCAATGCATTTTCCAACATGGAATAATTTATTTGCAAGTGTCGGAATGAAAATCGCAACTGTTGTCGTATTAATTGCAATTTTATGGCACGCATGGATCGGTTTGTGGACTGTATTTACTGATTATGTTAAAAATGGCGCCGTGCGTTTGGTGCTGGAAATACTGGTTATTTTAGCGTTATTGAGTTATGTCGTTTGGTGTTTAGATGCGATTTGGTAAGTGAGCTCTCATGAATATTGAAACAAAAGAATTTGATGCAGTCATCGTCGGCGCCGGCGGCGCAGGCATGCGCGCTGCATTGCAATTAGCGCAAAGCGGAAAAAAAGTTGCGGTAATTTCAAAAGTATATCCAACGCGGTCACATACTGTTTCAGCGCAAGGTGGAATTGCAGCTGCACTTGCAAATGTCACGCCCGATAAATGGGAATGGCATATGTATGACACTGTTATGGGTTCTGATTGTTTAGCGGATCAAGATGCAGCGGAATATATGTGCGAACAAGCGCCGGCATCCGTCATTGAATTAGAACATATGGGTTTACCATTTTCGCGTTTGGATGATGGAAAAATTTATCAACGCGCATTCGGCGGACACACGCGTGATTTCGGCGGCGAATTAGCAAGAAGAACTTGCGCAGCAGCAGATCGCACTGGTCACGCAATGTTGCACACGTTATTTCAAAAAAATATTGAAGCAAAAACACATTTTTTTCATGAATGGGTTGCGCTTGATTTAGTGCGATCGGAAAACGGTGGTGTTTCTGGTGTTGTCGCAATATGCATGGAAACAGGCGAAATCGTTTATTTCAAAGCACGTGCAACTGCATTAGCAACAGGTGGCGCAGGTCGTATTTTTGAAACAACAACAAATGCATATATAAATACCGGCGATGGTTTAGGTTTAGTTTTACGCGCAGGATTACCTGTGCAAGATATGGAATTTTGGCAATTTCATCCAACTGGTTTAGCAGGAGTTGGCGCATTAATTACCGAAGGTGCACGCGGCGAAGGTGGATATTTATTAAATGGAAATGGCGAACGCTTTATGGAACGTTATTCGCCGCATTTAAAAGATTTAGATTGTCGCGATATTGTTTCGCGCTCATCGATTATTGAAATTTTAGAAGGTCGTGGCGCAGGTCCTGATAAAGATTATGTATTATTAAAATTAGATCACTTAGGTGAAAAAGTTTTAAATGAAAGATTGCCTGGCATTTTAGAATTATCCAGAAAATTTTTAAATGTTGATCCGGCAAAACAGGCTATTCCAGTTGTCCCAACCTGTCATTATCAAATGGGTGGAATTCCAACCACCATTCATGGACAAGTTATTACGCGCGAAAATGGTCGCGATAAAATTATTGAAGGATTATTTGCAGCGGGTGAATGTGCATGCGTTTCTGTGCACGGCGCAAATCGACTCGGTACAAATTCATTATTAGATTTAGTGGTATTTGGTCGCGCAATTGGTTTGCATTTAGAAAAAGATTTAAAAGCAGGTTTAGATCATCGCGTTGAAGATTCCGCAGAAATTGATCGTGCTGTTGCACATTATGAACGTTGGAATAATAAATCAAATACAGAAGATCCTTATGCAATTCGCAGCGCAATGAAAAAAATTATGCAAAATAATTTCGGCGTATTTCGTGATGAAGTGCACATGGAAAAAGGTTTAGAAGAATTACGCGCGTTGCGCGAACGCTTGAAAAAAGCAAAATTATCTGATTACGGTCATGCATTTAATACAACACGAATTGAAATGTTTGAATTAGATAACATGATGGAAACAGCATTAGCAACTGCAATATTAGCAGAACAAAGAAAAGAAAGTCGCGGCGCACATGCGCGTTATGATTTTCCAGAACGCGATGATAAACATTGGTTGAAACATTCTGTTTATTTTGCAAATGGCGAATTAGATTTTCGTCCAGTGAATATGCAACCGAAAAATGTGCCGCCGATTCCACTTAAGTTAAGAGAATAATATGACAGCATCTAGAATAATGACATTTAGCATTTATCGTTTTGATCCTGCAGTCGACAAAAAACCACGCATGCAAGATTATCAATTCGACATCGAAACCATTAAAGGAAAAATGTTATTAAACGCGCTCGAAGCAATTAAAGAAAAAAATCCCGATATCGGTTTTCGTCGTTCATGCGGCGAAGGTGTTTGCGGTTCTGATGGAATGAATATTAATGGCAAAAATGGATTGGCATGCATCACCCGTTTACATGATTTACCTGATCGCGTTGTGATTATGCCGCTGCCAGGTTTTCCAGTCATTCGCGATTTAATTGTTGACATGGAACCATTCTTCGATCAATACAAACGCATACAACCGTATTTACAAAACACCGATAAACCACCTGAAAAAGAACGCTTACAATCACCTCAAGAACGCGCGAAATTAGATGGATTGTATGAATGTATTTTATGCGCATGTTGTACATCGTCATGCCCATCATATTGGTGGAATCCCGATAAATTTGTCGGTCCCGCTGGTTTATTAAATGCATATCGTTTTGTAATTGATAGTCGTGATAACCAAACTAAAAAAAGATTAGATGCATTGCAAGATCCATTCAGCGTATTTCGTTGTCGAACCATTATGAATTGTGCTAACGTTTGCCCGAAAAATTTGAATCCCACGGAAGCGATTTCTAAACTACGCAGAGAGATGATCTCCGAATAATTGCTGATCAATTATTTATATTTTGAGGTTTATTTATTATGTCCGTGTTACAACAATTCGAAAACAGCTCTTATTTATCCGGCGACAGCGCCGCCTACATCGAAGATTTATTTGAATCCTATTTATTAGATCCAAACAGCGTTTCCGCCGAATGGAAAAATTATTTTGCTTCATTACCAAAAAAAAATGGCGCTGCAGATATTTCACACGAAGCAATTCGTGACACATTACAAAAAGACGCGAACAATCGAATCGCCACAACATCTGCACTCCCACTTCCATTAAAACAATCCGCAGTCGACGCATTAATTACAGCGTATCGTCGCTACGGACATTTAAATGCAAAAGTTGATCCACTCAACGCGCCAATTATTCCCGACGTGCGTTTACAATTATCACATTATGGTTTAAGCGAAGCTGATTTAAATACTGAATTTGATGCACGAAAATTATTTCCAAATAATGGTCTCGCAACGCTACAAAAAATTATTGATACATTACAAAAATTATATTGCGGATCAATCGGAATTGAATACACGCGATTAATTAATGAAGATGAACGTGAATGGTTGCGCGATTATATTGAAAATAAAATTCCCGCAATGCATTTTTCGCCCGAAGAAAAAAAACATATTTTAGTAAAATTAACGCAAGCCGAAGGTTTAGAAAAAAACTTAGACAGTAAATATCCAGGACAAACCCGTTTTTCAAATGAAGGTGGTGATGCATTAATTCCGATGATGGATATTTTAACGGTTGATGCGCGCGCGCAAAATGTTCGTGAAATTGTCATTGGCATGGCACATCGTGGAAGATTAAATGTGCTTGTAAATATAATGGGAAAATCTCCCGCAGAATTATTTCAAGAATGTGATGGTAAAAAAGAATATGGTGATACAACAGGTGACGTAAAATATCACAATGGATTTTCACGCGATGTTGAAACTTCACACGGCGCAATTCATTTATCACTTGGATTTAATCCATCGCATTTAGAATTTATTAATACTGTTGTAATGGGATCGGTTCGCGCACGACAAGAACGTTCTAAAGAAGTTGATAAAAAAGATTATGCATTCCCCATTTTAATTCACGGCGACGCTGCATTTGCAGGTCAAGGCATTGTGATGGAAACATTAGCGATGTCACAAACACGCGCATACACAGTCGGCGGAACCATTCACATCATTACCAATAATCAAATTGGATTTACAACCAGCGATCCTGCTGATGCACGTTCATCGCATTATTGTTCTGATATTGCAAAAATGATTGATGCGCCAATTTTACATGTGAATGGTGATGATCCTGAAGCGTGTATTCGTGTAATAAAATTAAGTTTAGATTATCGCATGCGTTTTCATAAAGATGTTGTGATTGATGTTGTTTGTTATCGCGTGCATGGTCATAACGAAGCGGATGAGCCAACTTGCACACAACCATTAATGTACAAAATTATTTATGCGAAAAAATCACCGCGTGCAATTTATGCAGATCAATTAATAAATGAAAAAATAATTTCTGCGCAAGATGCAGAAAAAATGATTGATGATTATCGCGCGCAATTAGACGAAGGAAAACCTGTTGTATCGTTAATGCAAAATGGTTTGTCAGAACATTATATTGCAAATTGGGCGCCATTTTTAAATCATACGTGGAAAACAAAAGCAGATACGCGTGTGTCGCGCGATGTTTTAAATATGCTTGGAAAAAAAATTACTTTTGTTCCAGAAAATTTTACGTTGCAGCGCAATGTTGCAATGATTATGCAAGCGCGCGTAAAAATGATGGCGGGCGAACAACCACTTGATTGGGGATGTGCAGAAACACTTGCATATGCAGCATTATTATACGAAGGATATCCTGTTCGATTTACTGGTGAAGATGTGCGACGCGGCACTTTTTTTCATCGTCACGCTGCATTATTCGATCAAAAAACCGGTGATTGTTATATGCCGCTTTTACATATTTCTGAAAGTCAAGCGCATTGCCAAATGTATGATTCATTATTATCTGAAACTGGCGCGCTCGGATTTGAATATGGTTATTCTGCAGCTGATCCAACTTCATTGGTAATGTGGGAAGCGCAATACGGTGATTTTGCAAATGTCGCGCAAGTAATTATCGATCAATTTATTTCAACCGCATGGCAAAAATGGAATCGTTTATCAGGATTAACCATGTTATTGCCGCATGGTTCTGAAGGTGCAGGTCCAGAACATTCTTCTGCACGTGTCGAGCGTTATTTACAATTATGTGCGCAAGAAAATATGCAAGTTTGTATTCCAAGCACGCCTGCGCAAATTTTTCATTTATTGCGAAGACAAGTTATTCGTCAATATCGCCAACCATTAATTGCAATGACGCCAAAAAGTTTGTTGCGTCACAAATTAGCGATTTCAAGTTTAGATGATTTAATTAATGGTGAATTTCAATGTGTGATTCCTGAAGTGGATGCGATGGATAATAAAAAAATTACACGATTGGTTTTATGTTCCGGAAAAGTGTATTACGAATTATTAACAAAACGTCGCGAACAAAAAATTGAAAATGTTGCGATCGTGCGCATTGAACAATTATATCCATTTCCAGATGATGCATTAAAAGCAGAAATTAAAAAATATCCGAATTTAAAAGAAATGGTGTGGGCGCAAGAAGAACCTAAAAATCAAGGCGCATTTTATGCTTCGCGTCATCGTTTAGTGCGCTGCATGCCTGATTCAGTAAAATTATTTTATGCAGGCAGATTAGCGATGGCGGCATCAGCGCCAGGTTATCCTGCGTTGCATCAAAAACAACAAGCGGAATTAATTGGAAAAGCTTTGGGATTAGAAAAGGCGGATGAATCGAGATGATTTTACGAGGTAAACATGACAATTGAAATTAAAGTTCCAACACTACCTGAATCAGTTACAGATGCAGTCATTGCAAAATGGTACAAAAAAGTTGGCGACACCATCGCACGCGATGAAAATTTAGTTGATTTGGAAACAGACAAAGTCATGCTTGAAGTGCCTGCGCCAAAAGCCGGCGTGATCGAAAAAATTGTCGCGCCTGAAGGAACTGTTGTTACCGCAAATCAATTACTCGCAATTATTGCAGAAGGTGCAGTTGCCACCGCATCTCCAGCAGTTACTCCAGCACCAATTACACAAGCTCCAGTTGCTCCAACACCAACTACGCAAACCTCTTCAGAAGTACACGCGCATTCTCCGCAAACAAATATTTCTCCCGATCTTTCCCCCTCCGAACGCCGCGCAGTTCGCGAAGGCAAATCATTACCATCCGCTGTGCAACAAGCATTATCAACACCACACACAGAAAAACGCGTCCCCATGTCACGTCTCCGTTTAAAAGTCGCCGAACGTTTAAAAGAAGTGCAAAACACCGCAGCAATTTTAACAACGTTTAATGAAATTAATATGAAACCCGTAATGGATTTGCGAAATAAATACAAAGATGAATTTGAAAAAACAACAGGCTCGCGTTTAGGTTTCATGTCATTTTTTACAAAAGCATGCATCGAAGCATTAAAACAATTTCCTGCTGTGAATGCATCAATTGATGGCAGCGATATTTTGTATCACAATTATTACGACATCGGAATTGCAATCGGTAGCGAACGCGGATTGGTTGTCCCTGTTATTCGCAACGCAGATCAAATGTCGATGGCAAATATCGAAAAACAAATTCGCGATTTTGCAAAAAAAGCTGGAGACGGAAAAATCACAATGGAAGATTTAACAGGCGGCACATTTACTATTACCAATGCAGGAACATACGGCTCAATGATGTCAACGCCAATTATTAATCCACCGCAAAGCGCAATTTTAGGAATGCATAATATTGTTGAACGCGCTGTTGTTGAAAATAATGCAGTCGTTATTCGTCCCATGATGTACGTCGCATTATCCTACGATCATCGCATCATCGACGGACGCGAAGCAGTTTTATTTTTAATGACCGTGAAAAAATTAATTGAAGATCCAGCACGGTTTTTATTGCAAATATAAATTCCACGAGCTAACACTCGTGGTTCTCTCCCACTATTCGTGCGACTTAGATAATTTTTTTAAAAACACGGATATACAATATTTAATTTCTATCTCATAATTAGCGATTTGTACATTATAGTACTGTGTACTATAATTAACGGGAGTTAATTATGAGGATATTTAAAATAAAAGCATTTCATCGGTGGGCTAAGAGTGAGCGTGTAACTGATAAAATGCTGAAAAATGCGGTTACTGAAATTATAAAAGGATTGGTAGAAGCTGATTTAGGCGCTGGACTTTTTAAAAAACGTATTGCCAGATCTGGAGAAGGAAAGCGTGGCGGATATCGAACTCTTTTAGGATATCGTGAGAATAAGCGATCAGTTTTTTTCTTTGGATTTACAAAGAATGACATGGATGATGTAGAGGATGATCAGAAAAAAGATTTAAAGTATATGTCATCTTATTATTTGAATATTTCAGATTGTCAGATTGAGTTGTTCATTAAGCAGGGTGAATTGATTGAGGTAAAATAAAATGAATACAAAAAAAAATAGAAAAGCTAAAAACGCTAAAAAATCAGTTAACGCGCGCATGAATGAAACATTGCTTGAGATGGCAACTGCGTTACACAGCATCGGTAAAATTGATGAGAAAATGGTACGTAAGTATCAAACATTGACTGCACCGAAAATAAAAGTCTTGCGTTCAAGTGAAATTAAACGTATTCGAAGCAATGCAAAAGTTACCCAAGTTGTTTTCGCTAAATTACTTAATATTTCACCGGAAACAGTTAGAAAATGGGAACAAGGTGATCGTCATCCAACCGGCGCATCTTTAAAATTATTAAATCTGGTGTTTGCGCATGGATTACAAGCGTTGTATTAAGAATTATTTCACAACGCCGGAAAATCACCGCCATCGACTAATAACATCACGCCATTAATATAACTTGCAGCAGGCGAAACTAAAAATGTCGCTGCATTTGCAAATTCTTGCGGATCACCCATGCGTTTTAATGGCAATGTTTTGAGAACTGCTTTTTCGCATTCTTCGTATGAAACACCTGCTTTTTCAGCTTTTTTTTGCAATAAATAAATCGTACGATCTGTTTTCGTCCATCCAGGTAAAATTGAATTCACGCGAATATTATATTCACCTAATTCTAACGATAAAGATTTTGTTAAACCAACAACAGCTGGGCGAATAACATTTGAAATAAATAAATTTGGAATCGGCGCTTTTGCTGAACGACTTGTGATTGTTAAAATATTCCCGCATTTGCTTTTTTTAAGATGTGGCAAAGCTGCTTGAATAAAATTAACCGCGCTCATTAAATTTAATTGAAAACCTTTTGCGTATGCATCAACATCTAATGTTGCAAAAGTTCCAGTTGGTGGACCGCCGGCATTCGTAATAACAATATCAATTTGCCCAAATTTTTTTATTGTGGCGTCAACAAAATTATTAATTTGTTTTCGATCAGTCACATCGCAAGAAAATACCAAACTATTTTTTGCATCTGCAATTTCAGATAATTTTTTTTGTGCATCTGCATTTCTTTTTTCATCGCGTCCGCAAATTGCAACCATCGCGCCTTCGCGCAATAATTGTTTTGCGGTTGCAAATCCCAAACCATCTGTTGATGCTGCTAATAGCGCTACTTTTTTATTTAATTGTAAATCCATGCGATCTCCAAATGCTTATTTATAATAAACTCTAAAAATGTTTTGCCCTGTCATTTGATAATGCGGTTCACCGTTTGTAGAAAAATGTTTTGTGCTAAATAAAGTAAATTGTGACGCACCCAGCACACTTTTATCTCGATTTGGTATACAGTAAGTACGATAACGATTAAAATTTGTATCCTGTGCAGGGCTGGGTGTTAGTGTTGGTGTTGCTTCTTTTAATTCCGCAATATGTTCATCAAATATTTTTGTTTTGGCTTCAATTTCTGACATTGCAGTCGTAATATTTTTTAGAAAATTTTCTTTTTTCGCAATGTTTTCTGCAATTAATAAATTTAGCGCGTTTAATCTCTCAATTATTTTTTCTTTGTCAGATCGAAGATCTGTTATATCGCGCTTTAAATTTATGAGCTGCCCATTAATTTTTCGCGTAAATATTATCTCATCGGATTTTTTTTCGTGCAGCGCAATTCTTTCTTGTAAAGCCGCTTCACATTTTGTGAGCTGTGCTAAATATGTTTTGCATTTATTTAGAAATTCATCAATATTTTTATGATGACCATTCAGACTAGATTTTTCAGCTTCAATTCCTTTTTGTTGTTCTTTCTTATCTTGCATTAGTTTTTTCTGTCGCGCTGCTCTTTCTCTTTTCATCACATCTTCAGCTGTAATTTTATCTGCGACTGTTGAATCAATTAGTTTTGTTAATGTTTGAGTCGGTTGTGCAAGTGGTTCTCCAAGTTTTATCCTTGTAAATACTGCAAGTTTCTTGCCCCCTTTTATTACGCGAGCAAAAAATTTATTTACAATTGGTAATAACTCTTCTATTGCTTTATTTACAAGATTGACAATGTCAGGATCGATCGTTGCAACAAATTCACTTTCGCTTGAACTCTTCTTAGATAGAGCACCGCCCGCACTAAAAGAGAGATCTTTTTGTTTTCTGAGTCTCAGATGATATTGTTCATTTTCCTTTTGTAACTCGCATATTATGTTTGGGTGTACGGGGCAATAGATTGCCAAAAATGTGGCGGTTATTATTGGTGTAACAATCCTACAGTTTAGTGTGAGATCTTCTGTGTAGTGTAGTAGATATATTGTGGCATCTGGCGAAAGATTTCGTTCGGCAAGAACGCCATTATAGTTTGCCGGAATAGATTGTAAAATGGTTGCCATGTCCACATTTTGCAAAGTATATTCTTGCCTTTCTGTTATTGCGTCCATATCCTTTTTATTTTCGATCGTTATCACAGGTGTTAAACCTTTTTTTACTACAACGAGAAATTCGCCGATCAATTTATCTGAGTAAGTAACATAAATAACAGCGCGATCATCAGGTGTTCTTACTAGCTCAACGTAGTCAATTTGAAATGGTGTGGGTTGAGTAAAAATTTCGTTTGGCATAGCAACACACCTTCGGTTATGCAAAGCTGAATTCTACAATTGTTTTATACACTTTGACCCAAAATTTATTCTATGAAACAATAAAAAAATGATTCCAGCGCTAGAAACTATAGACAAAATCCATCCGCTATACAAACAGTATTTAGATGAATTACACGCATCAAAATTTTCTGGTGATATTACCACGCGTTTTTCAGAGCGATTGTTGGTTGCGACGGATAATAGTATTTATCAAGTGATGTCGGAAGCGGTTGTGTTTCCGAAAAATCAGCGAGATGTTGAAATTCTTTTTATCATTGGAAAACAAGAAAAATATCGCGACATTACTTTTACTGCAAAAGGTGGCGGAACGGGAATTGTTGGGCAAACATTATCATCAGGAATTACAATTGATTGCTCGCGTTATCTGCGAAATATCATTGAATTAAATGTTGCAGAAAAATGGGTGCGTGTGCAACCCGGAATTCCACTTGGCGAATTAAATGAAAAATTAAAATCGCACGGATTATTTTTTGCGCCAGTTGTTTCATCCGGTGATCGTGCAACATTGGGCGGAATGGTCAGTACCGATGGCGCAGGAATTGGTTCGCGTGTTTATGGAAAAACAAGCCAGCATGTTTTATCAATCACAGCAACTTTAATTGATGGAACAGTGCATGAATTTAAATCATGTGATCAAAATACTTTAAATCAGCTGCAAAGTCGCGCCGATCAAATTGGTGAAATTTATCGATTAGTTGAAAAAATAATTTGTGACAAACAAGAAGAAATTAAAAAACATTTAAAACCATTAGGTCGACAACCGAGTGGATATAATTTACAACAAGTTTTGCATGATGAAATTTTTAATTTAAATTATATGTTGTGTGGTTCTGAAGGATCATTAATTTTTATTTCAGAAATTAAATTAAATTTATTACCGATTCCAAAATATCGCGCATTATTTGTTGTGCATTACAAAGATTTTAGTACAGCATTATCTGCTGCGCGTGATGCATTAATATTAAATCCAACGACGATTGAAACGATTGGCGATAAAGTAATGGAGACTGTCAAAGAAGATGCGATGTTTCCATTAATTTCAAAATGGATTATTGATGTTGATAAAAATGATGTTGCAAAATCGCTGGATTTTATGGAATTTCGTGTGAATTCACAAATGGAACTTGATGCGAAAATTCTTGAGGCAACAAATTATCTGAATGAAAAAAAATCCATTTGTAATTTTAGGTTGATAAAAAATTTAGATGATATTTTATTAATATGGGAATTTCGCAGCCGTGTTTTAGGCGTTTTAAATAATACGCCAGGCAATCGGAAACCAGTTGGATTTGTTGAAGATTCAATGGTGCCGCTGCAATATTTGCCGGAATATGTAAAAGAATTGGAAGCATTATTTGAAAAATATAATATTAAATTTGGCGCGTACGGACATTGTGATGTTGGTTGTTTGCATATTCGTCCTTTATTGGATTTAACGGATCCGAACGATGAAGCATTAATGCAAAAATTATATGTTGAATGTTTTAATTTAGTGGAAAAATTTGGCGGCGTGTTGTGGGGCGAACATGGACGCGGATTTCGAAGTGCGTTTGGCGAAAAACATTTTGGTGAAAAATTATTTCGCGCATTTCGTGAAATTAAAACTGTGTTTGATCCATTTGATCGTTTTAATCCCGGAAAATTATTTACGTCACTAAAAGGTCAGCGTAAATTAGTTGATCCGTATAATTCATTACGCGCTCATAATGACCGAGAAATTTCAAAAAATATTCGTGAAAATTTTTTTCCAGAAGTAATAAATTGCAATGGAAATGCAGTTTGTTTTAATTATCATTTAGATAATGTGATGTGCCCATCTGAAAAGGCCACAAAAAATAGATGGTTTTCACCGAAGGGGCGTGCAGTTGCAATGCGAGAATGGTTGCGGCAATTGCAATTAAAAAATAATGATGTGACAAAAATAAAACCTGCGAATTTTTTTCAACGCTCTTGGAATTCGCTGCGAAAAAAACAAGATTATTCGCGCGAAGTTTTTGAGACGATGAAAGAATGTTTGGAATGCAAAGCGTGCGCGTCTCACTGTCCGAATAAAGTCAATGTGCCAGGGTTTAAAGCGAAATTTCTAGAACAATATTACACGCGATACCAACGTTCATTAAAAGATTTTTTGTTGGCGCATATTGAACGCATTGCCCCGCTTCAAGAAAAATTTCCGCGTTTTAATAATTTTTTTGCGAAAACATTTTTTTATCGCATGATTATGCGCGCAATTGGATTGGTTGATTTGCCGCAATTAAGTTATCCAGCATTAAAAAATAATTTACAAAAAAATTCAGCAAATTTTTTTGATTTATCACAAGCAGAAAAAATGTCTCAGGATGAAATTAAAAAATCAATTGTGTTATTACCTGATGTTGTCACAACTTATTATGACTCAGAAGTAGTAAAACATTTTTACGAATTATTATCGAGATTGGGATATCGCGTTTTAGTTTTACCATTTATTGAAAGTGGAAAACCATTACATGCAAAAGGTTATTTACAAACATTTAGAAAAATTGTCAATCGCAATGTTGTTTTATTTAATAAAATTTCTGCATTGGGTTTCCCAATCATTGGAATTGATCCCAGCATTACACTTTGTTTTCGCGATGAATACGCGCAATTTTCAAATGAAAAAATTAATTTTAACATATTATTAATGCAGGAATTTTTATTAAATAAATTAAATGAGTTCCCACAAAAAAATAATTCTGAATTAAAAAAAACTTATTATTTATTTTCGCATTGCACTGAAAAAAGTTTAGCAATTGAATCGCCAATGCAATGGCAGAAAATTTTTGCGCATTTTAATATAGATTTAAAAATTATCAATACAGGTTGTTGTGGCATGGCGGGAAGTTATGGCTATGAAACGTGTCACCAGAAAACATCTAAAAATTTATTTGAATTGAGTTGGAAAACAGCAATCGAAACAATACCGACAGAAAATATTTTATGTACAGGTTTTTCTTGTCGCCATCAGGTGAAACGTATGCTAAGATTTGCGCCAAAACATCCAGCTGAAATGCTGTTGAAAACCACCAACATTGCTTGACATAATCCTGAAAAATACCTACACTTGACATTACTACTTCGCCTGTCGACTTTTCTCGCAGGCCACGGAGCCACCTAGGTGGCTCTTGTTTTTTCTAAGAACTCATCATGATGCAACGAACTATTATCTATGTTGACGGCTTTAATTTGTATTATGGCTGCCTGAAAAAAACTCCTTATCGTTGGTTAGATTTAAAAAGTCTTTTTGAAAAATTATTAGATAGTTCGCATCAAATTTGTAAAATTAAATATTTTACGGCGCTAGTTTCAACCAGAACGAATGATGAGCAATCTCGTTTACACCAAAGATATTACTTGAGCGCAATAGAAACTTTTATTTCCGAAATCGAAATTCATTACGGTCATTATTTAACACACGAAGTAAAAGCAAAAGTTGCGAATCCTCCGCCGGAATTTATTAATATTCTTAAAACGGAAGAAAAAGGTTCTGACGTTAATTTAGCAGCACATCTTTTAAATGATGCATGGTTAAATAATTATGATTGTGCCGTTTTAGTTTCGAATGATAGTGATTTAGCTGAACCGATGAAATTAGTTAAAATGCATCATAAAAAAAATCTTGGGTTAATCTTTCCAAATATCAACTCAAAAAGAAAACCATCAAGACAACTTTGCACACACGCAGATTTTATTAAACCCATTCGACATACTGTCTTGGCGAATTCACAACTTCCCAGTAAAATTCCTAATTCAATTATCACAAAACCACTTAATTGGTGATATTTATGACCGGCAGCAGAGCTTGGCTTCGACGCCACGTAACAGATCCATTTGTGAAAGAAGCAAAACGTCAAGGTTATGTTTCGCGCTCTGCATTTAAATTATTAGCGATTCAGGAAAAAGATAAAATATTTAAATCAGGAATGACAGTTGTTGATTTAGGTGCGGCGCCAGGTGGATGGTTGCAAATTACAAGTCAATGTATTGGCGATCGCGGAAAAATTATTGCAGTTGATTTATTGCCGCTTGAAATTATGCCGCCGCAAGTGACTTTTATTCAAGGTGATTTTAATGATGAAATAATTTTGAATCAGCTTATCGCAGCGTTAGATCAAAAAAAAGCAGATGTGATTATTTCAGACATCGCGCCAAATTTAACGGGGCAAAGCTGCATTGATTTACCTCGCAGTATTCATTTGTTGGAATTAGCGTTAGACTGTGCGGAAAAAATATTAAAACCGGGCGGAACGCTGCTTTTTAAGGCATTTCAAGGCGAAGGACTTGAAGCGTTTTTAAAAGAGGTGAAATCTGCCTTTAAACAAGTAAAATACCGGAAGCCTGATGCGTCACGTTCTGAGTCAAAAGAGCTTTATGTATTAGCCATTGGTTTTCAGGGACGTTATACTTGAAAGAGTCGTATTGCTTATGAGGAATCTATTTTGAACGAAAGATTAAGAACATTATTTATCTGGCTGTTTGTCATTGTCGTGCTGGTTTTTGTATTCAGCAATTATGGCCAGCAACAACCACAAGCGGCGCAATATACTTATTCCGAATTTTTGCAGGCGGTGAAAGCTGGCAATGTTGACAGCGTTGTTGTTCAAAATAACGATATCACCGGTAAAACGAAAGACGGCAAAGCATTTTCCACATACATGGCGATGCCAGATCAAAATCTACTTGATACTTTAATGAAACAGAAAGTAACTGTGATCGGTGAGCCGCCGAAACAACCCAGCTTTTTAGCAAAAGTTTTTTATTATTTAGCACCGGTAATTTTAATGATTGTTTTCTGGATTTTTATGATGCGTCAAATGCAAGGCGGCGGCAAAGGTGGGCCGATGTCGTTTGGGCGAAGCAAAGCGCGATTACTTGGAATGGATCAAGTAAAAGTTACATTTGCGGATGTTGCGGGTGTTGACGAAGCAAAACAAGAATTAGAAGAAATGGTGGAATTTTTAAAAGATCCGAATAAATTTCAAAAACTCGGCGGAAAAATGCCGTGCGGTGTTTTGTTAGTGGGATCTCCTGGAACAGGTAAAACATTATTAGCAAAAGCAGTTGCAGGCGAAGCGAAAGTGCCATTCTTCACAATTTCTGGTTCTGATTTTGTGGAAATGTTTGTCGGTGTTGGTGCGTCACGTGTGCGTGACATGTTTGATCAAGCAAAAAAACATGCGCCTTGTATTATTTTTATCGATGAAATTGATGCGGTCGGTCGTCATCGTGGTGCAGGTTTAGGCGGCGGTCATGATGAACGCGAACAAACACTCAATCAATTATTAGTTGAAATGGATGGATTCGAAGGAAAAGAAGGCATTATTGTGATGGCGGCAACAAACCGTCCTGATGTTTTAGATCCTGCATTATTGCGCCCAGGTCGTTTTGATCGACAAGTTGTTGTGCCATTGCCGGACATTAAAGGTCGCGAACAAATTTTAATTGTGCATATGCAAAAAGTGCCTGTTTCAACCGATACAAAGCCCGCAGTCATTGCGCGCGGAACACCTGGATTTTCCGGCGCAGATTTAGCGAATTTAGTAAATGAAGCTGCATTATTTGCTGCGCGCGAAAATAAAAAAAATGTTGAGATGATCGATTTTGAAAAAGCAAAAGATAAAATTATGATGGGCGCTGAACGTCGCTCGATGGTGATGAGTGATGCAGAGAAAAATTTAACTGCATTTCATGAATCAGGTCACGCGATTGTTGGATTATATATGCCTGAACATGATCCCGTTTATAAAGTAACAATTATTCCACGGGGTCGCGCGCTCGGTGTTACGATGTTTTTACCAGAAGCTGATCGTTATAGTTATTCTAAACGTCGTTTATTATGTCAATTAGCAGCATTATTTGGCGGACGTTGTGCAGAAGAAATTATTTTTGGTAAAGATGCTGTTACAACCGGCGCATCAAATGATATCGAACGCGCAACAGAAATTGCGCGCAATATGGTTACAAAATGGGGATTATCAGATGCAATGGGCCCATTAACTTACGGCGAAGAACAAGGCGAAGTATTTTTAGGTCGCAGCATGACACAACGCCGCGAAGTTTCCGATGAAACCAATAAACAAATTGATATTGAAGTGAGAAAAATTATTGATAATGCATATGAGACTGCAAAAACAGTATTAAAAGAGCATGATGATAAATTGCATATCATGGCAGATGCATTAATGAAATACGAAACAATTGATGACACACAAATAAAAGAAATCATGGATGGCAAAATTCCAAGCGCACCGCCTGGATGGGATGATGCATTATCCGCGCGTGAAAATACTGCGCCGAAAAAGCAAGCATCATCAACACAAGCTCCAACATCGTCGTCGATGCAAACTGATTCTGCGCAGTAATAAAGTTATGTCACAAAAAAAATATTTCGGCACAGATGGTATTCGTGGAAAAGTTGGCGGATCAGTTATCAATCCTGAATTTATAAAAAAATTAGGATACGCAATTGGTATTGTATTAAATGCAGAAACAAAAACACCACGCGTTTTAATTGGACGCGACACACGAGAATCAGGTGAATCATTACAAAACGCCTTGCAGGATGGATTATTATCCGCTGGTGTTGATGTTGTTTTGTTAGGAATTATTTCAACACCCGCCGTTGCATTTTTAACAAAAAAATTATCTGCGTCCGCAGGGATTATTATTAGCGCATCACATAATCCGTACGATGATAATGGAATAAAAATAATTGGACATGATGGATTTAAATTATCAGATGCGGCGGAAAATGAAATTGAAGAAAGGGTTGGTGTGAGTGTGGGTGTGAGTGTGAAAAGAGAGGCGACAGCGTTACATAATGCCACTTCACAATACATTTCACATTGCATACAATTATTTCAAACATTAAATTTACATAATAAAAAAATAATTTTAGATTGCGCAAATGGCGCAACATTTAATTGTGCGCCTGAAATTTTTTCTGCATTCAATGCAAATATTATTTCAATTCACGCAAAACCAAACGGAAAAAATATTAATGAAAAATGTGGTGCAACAAATGTAAAAAGTTTACAGGAAAAAGTTTTACAAGAAAAAGCAGATTGTGGAATTGCATTCGACGGTGATGGTGATCGTTTAATGATGGTTGATCATCTTGGCGAAATTGTCGATGGCGATGAAATATTATGTATTCTTGCAACGGATGAAACAAAAAAATATTCTGCGGTTGTTGGAACTTTAATGAGTAATTTAGGTTTAGAAAAAGTAGTGCAATCGCACAATATAAAATTTGAACGTGCTCTCGTCGGTGATCGTTATGTTTTAGAAAAATTATTACAACATAATTGGAAATTGGGTGGTGAAAATTCTGGTCATATTGTAAATTTAGATTATGCAACAACGGGCGATGGCATTATTACCGCATTACAAGTATTGCAAATTATGCAATATACTCAAAAACCATTACACGAATTAAAAAAAATAATGCAAAAGCGTCCGCAAATTTTACTCAATGTAAAAGTAAAAAATCCCGCAGCATTTTCTACCATGCCAGAAATTTCTCGCGCAGTTTTTGACGCTGAAAAAAAATTAAATGGTTCCGGTCGCATTTTACTTCGCGCATCAGGAACTGAATCTTGTGTACGCGTGATGGTTGAATGTGATAAAGAAGCACAAGCACATATTGTTGCAGAATCGCTTGTGAATATTGTTCAGAAATGTTTTGCCGCTGAAGACACGCATCAAGATACGTTATAACCAATTGTATCAAAAGAAAATTTTTTGAAAAATCTAAAAAATTACAGTGAAAATAATATACCCTCTTAATCAAGACGCTATAACATATTGAAAAATATAGCATTTAAGGTTCTGTATTATCAAACATTTTCCTCGTGCTGACCTATAATTCTCATTGTAGTAAAGATGGTTTTAGATTATGACTAGGAGCCGTTATGGCCGATGATGTTACGCCAAAAAATTTTGGTAATGCAGATGTGCCAGATGAGAATTTGGAACAGCATCAGGGTTCGCCTGCTCAAAATTTGGATGCAGAAGATCATACTTTAGGCGCTACGCGTAGTGAAGATGAAAGTTCGCAAAATCGCGGTGGGATTAATCAGGGTCAGCAAGTTGAAAAAGCAAGTCAGCTCACAGCAGTAAATGAACATGAGTCAAAAATGGGTACAGTGGCAGCACCACCTACTACTGCTTCTGGAGATTATGTTACACAGCATACTTCAAACGAAAAATTAAATGTGACAAAACCCGCTACAGAAGATCCGGCGCAACACGACACGACAACACACAGTGCTGAATCGAGCGGACAAAGTTATCAAGCTGTTTCCAAAAATGACCATGCAGCTGTTGCTCACGAAGTATCAAAAATATCTGCGAATTCGGAGGCGGGTGCTGCCGGTAATGGTAGTGGTAATGTCGAACAATCCAGAATTATTATGCAAGGTGTTACCCATCAATCTGATACGGTTAATTTTTCGAATGGTACTTTTAATGAAAGTCATGGCAGTGCAAGCGGTGGTGGTGCTAGTGCTGGCGCAAGTGGAAATAGCAGCACTACAACAACTACTGCTACATCCGCCGCAGCATCCACCGCAGCATCAAGTTCAGGTTCTGCTGCCGCCGCCTCGATGACAAGTGGATCTTTCATGACTGCTGTTATTGGTAACATGACGATGAGTAATTCGAGCATTGGTTTTGCTGAATCGCATGGTATGGATTTTAGTTTTGCTGCAGCTGCGCACAGTTCAGATGTTGGTTTTTCAGCTGCATTAGCTCAAATGACGAATGGTCCAATGTCTAATGCTTCATACGCTCCAGTTATGGGCACACCAACAGTGGCGGCGCCTGTATCTTATGTGGCTCCTGCTTCTAGCGCTGCCACAACGGGCGGATCATATTCAACTTACACGCATGAGTCAGTGAATACATATACTAGTAATTTTTCATATGTTTCGCCAACGATAGCAATAGCGCCAATCGCTACAAGCTCTTCGGGTACTTCCTATACAACCGGTTACAATACAAGTGGTAGTTATTATGGAACAAGTTATGGCAGCACGAGTAGTTATACTACTAGCACATATACACCAACTTATTCATACACGCCAACCTATACGACTTCATATCAAACAACTTATTACAGCACTAGCACCACAACAACAACGACCGCTACTACTGCAAACACCGCACCCGTCATCACTAATTTAGCAGGTGATAGTTTTACTTATTCAGAAGGTGCAGGTGCAATTGTCATTGATCATGGTAGTAGTGTTGTAGTAACAGATGCTGATTCCGGTAATTTTGCTGGAGGCACATTAACGGTATCGTTTGTTTCAGGATCAGATAGCGCTGAAGATAGACTGGCTGTTCGCAATCAAGGAAATGCTACTGGCCAGATTGGCGTATCAGGATCCAATGTGATGTATGGTGGTGTCATGATTGGTAGTTACACCGGTGGAATCAGCGGCGCAAATCTAGTTATTAATTTAAATACCAATGCAACACCTGCTGCAACAAGCGCATTGCTCTCGAATATTACTTATCAAGATACCGATGTAACGACTCCTACCGTTGGAACAAGAACCATTCGATTTGTGTTAACCGACGGTGATGGGGGAACTTCTGTAAATTATGATGCGATGGTTATCGTGAATGAAATAAGTGGAGGTGGAGGTGCAAACACCGCACCCGTCATCACTAATTTAGCAGGTGATAGTTTTACATATTCACGCCATTCTCAACTTTTAAATTAATTTGAACGACACGACTTAATCCTGTACGTTTGGTTTCGCTAGAAATCAAAACTGCAAGGAGAAGGCC